>Ga0209390_10002642_pt1 | contig 30847 bp, 27 predicted proteins | sample BON01_FD_187212 | JGI IMG/M metagenome (GOLD analysis project Ga0209390, IMG submission 187212) | Freshwater microbial communities from Lake Bonney liftoff mats and glacier meltwater in Antarctica - BON-01 (SPAdes) (version 2) | ecosystem: Environmental > Aquatic > Freshwater > Ice > Glacier...
GCACGATAAGAACTACTCAATCCACCCAACCCCGATTACAAATTGGGCCTCAGTTAATCTCTTGAGGCCTTTTTTTGTATTATGTTTTGTCTTACTGTTTGAGTTGGTTAACTTGATAGATATACTACTAGGATTTATAGCCTTAAATTAATAAATTCGTATCAATTCAGAGACAAAAGATTGCAGTGTTGTCCGCAATGAAAGCATTTTTATGTTTTGATATTGTTATTACACTATTTATCTGGTATGGATTAAACGTACATTACGTCCTAAGGTAATTGTAAGCAATGTGGAATTTTTAATATACAAGCAAAGTCGCGAACATATACTTACTCGAAATGAAAAGCACCTTAACTGCATATTACCTAACGTTATTTTTGTTTATTTTTATTGGAAACTCACTGCAAGCTCAAGTATTAAATGCCGGAAATGATACCGCAATATGTACAGGAGACTCTTTGCAGCTTGGAGGAAGTCCTACTGCGGCGGGGGGAGGTACGCCAACTTTTAGTTGGACTTCATCTCCAGCAGGTTTTTACTCCACGGATTCTACGCCTACTGTCAGTCCTACTGTAACCACATCCTATTTTCTGGCGGACACCTCCAGAGCGCTCTATGACACTATAGTTGTGATAGTAGGACAGCAACTTACTGCAAATTTTGGACAAAGTGCTGATACGGTTTGTTCTGGAGCCAGTGTATCTTTTCATGACTCTACCCTATACCTAAGCTCTTCTGCTAGTTATTTGTGGAATTTCGGGACTGGGGGAAGCAATTCTGCGGTAAAAGACCCAAGCCATACATTTATTAATAGCACAGCAGCTTCTACTGGCATTAATCGCACTGTAACCCTAACGGTAACGGACTCTGGGTGTATATCCACCTATACTAAGATAGTGCGTGTAAAAGGGCTGCCTTCATCCCTGCATTTTGATTATTCTGCAGCTATTAGTTCTACTGATCCTTATACCAACTGTGTTGGGTATGGTAATTATACATTGACTATTGCCAATATTTCGACTACAGGTTCTAGCAATAGTTCATATTTCATTGATTGGGACGACGGCAGTGACACGACATTGTCTAGTACCAATTACCCTTCTGGCACGGGTAGTATAGGCCATACCTATACTGCTCAAGGATACTACTTTTTGAATTATACCGTAACCGGAACCAATGGATGTAGTGCTACCGAAATAGATACCGTTTTTCATGGCAGCAATCCGGTTATTGGGATAACTAATCCAGGGAATACTACGGGGTGTGCTCCGTATACTCTTTCATTTAGGATAAACTACAGGGATACTTCTGGAATTCCAAATTTGCCTGGTACAAAGTATGTCATTACCTCCAACTATCCGGGATTTGTAGATTCAGTTTTCTATCATCCTTCGGCTGGAATGCCTGATAGTCTCTTCACCTACACGTTTACAGAAAGTTCCTGTGGGTATAACGCGAGTACCACATTACAAAATGGATTTTACATTGAGGTTGTCGCCACAAATCAGTGTGCTTCGGCCTATTCTAGTGCGTACCCAATACATATCAACAAGGCTACAGATGCAAGCTTTACAAATACTCCGGGCAATAAAATTTGTGCTGGAACGAGTATGTCTTTCTTTGGTTCGGACTCTATAGGGGTTTCTATATCTGCTTCACAGCCAAATTTGGGATGTAATACACAACTTAAAAAATATTGGAAAATATCTCCAATGACGGGCGTCAATGTGACTTCAGTACATGTTCTTAATTCATTTTTCTCGGCACTGGGTACCTATCCATACAATACTGCTCTTTTTTGGGGGAATAGAGATATAGTTGTTCGCTTTGACTCCGCAGGAACGTACAGCATAAAATATTTTTTGGGGAACTTCTGTGGATTAGATTCTTTCGAAAAAGTCATCTGTGTAGTACCTCAACCAAATCCTTCTTTTCAACTATCTGCCGGTTTCCTTTGCACCCCAGATAGTGTCTATCTTACCAATACTTCTTCCTCTGTTGCTTCTTGCGATAGTTCGTTTTATTCTTGGGACATATCCTTGTCAGCCAATAACTGTAAGACTACAGTGCCCAATTGGACGTTCATAGATAGCACAACAATCACTTCACAAGACGCTGCAATACGCTTTATGAGTTCAGGTCTGTATAACATCAAATTATACGATAGTGGGTTTTGTGGCATAGACTCGCTCACATTGATCGATACGGTAGCCCGTCAACCAGAAATGTTTTTCTCTATTGGCCCAGACACACTCTGTGCGAATAGTCCTTTGACTATAAGTACCCTAGTAGTTAGGAATTGTTATGATACTAACGCAATCTATCAATGGACATATACTGGAGGAGATATCCAATTTCAAAATCAAGAAAATCCAGGTAGTTTCAGTACCGATTCAGTTGGGCTATTTGTCATTTCGCTTACCGTAACGAATAGATGCTCGGATACCACTGTCTATGATACCATCCGCATATTGGCTAATCCTATTATTTCGTTTGCTAGCATCTCAGATATTTGTGTAGATGCAGACACTTTTACTTTGGCAAATGCTACTCCAATAGGAGGAACATATTACTCAACTGCAACCCCAAATTATATTAGTTCTAATGTTTTTTACCCTGGATTGGCAGGGGTTGGCACTCATTCATTGTATTATACGTATACAGATAGCTTTTCATGCTCTACTTTAGATTCTGCCACAATTACAGTTCATCCGCTACCTGATCCTAATGCGGGTAATGATACAGCTATCTGCATAAATGACACCATAAACTTGAATCCAACCGTAGATACAAATCATACATATACATGGTTTTCTGGGGGCTCCTTTTTATCAACCCAAACTAATTTCCCTATTCATCCCTTATCAACAACATCATACATCTTATTAGACTCTAATAACATAACCGGCTGTACAAATTTTGACACAATTACCGTAGTTGTTGATTCTCTGCCAGCTGCTAATGCAGGTATAGATTCATCCATATGTCTTTATGATTCAATACAGCTAGGTAGTAATGTAACCGGATATAATTACTCATGGACTAGTAATCCAAGTGGCTTTACTAGCTCTGTTTCCCAGCCTACAGTCTCCCCTAGTGTAACTACTACTTATTTTTTAAGTGTAAATGCGGGTTATCAGTGTTATAACTTTGATACCATTACAGTAACAGTGGACACCTTACCTCATGGATTAGTTGGCAATGCAGATACTATTTGTGCATATGACAGCATTCAGTTAGGGGCAGCTAACGTTTCAGGTAATACTTACCTATGGACCAGTAATCCTACTTCAAGTATAGATTCTGTTTCTAATCCTACGATATATCCTTTATTAACGACTACTTATCGTTTGATAGAGACTATTGATGCCACAGGTTGTATAGCAGCGGATAGTGTGACTATAAGTGTAAATCAATTACCTGTTCCTACTTTTTTGGATGTAAGTATATGCTATTTTGACACTGCTACTCTATCAGTAAGCCCTTCTACTTATGTTTCATATTCCTGGAGTCCTAGTACAGGTCTATCTAGTAGTACTGGAGCTTCAATATCAGCATATCCTACCCAAACTACTACATATGTTGTTACGGCTACCGATGTGAACGGTTGTATAGGTTTTGATACTTCTACCGTTATAGTATTTGATTTACCACTTGCTATTTTTAGTATTGATACAGGCACTTGTGGAGCTACCAGTATCACCCCAGATAATAGTACAGACACAGGTTCGGCTTTCGGACACGATTATCTATGGACCTTGAGTCCTAATATTGGAGTAGTATTAGATGATACGTTATACGAGCCAAGCATATATATGCCACTTAATACGACTAATGCTGCGATAAACTACACTGTGATCCTCACCAGTACTTCTCTGGAAGGTTGTATAGGCAGAGATACGCAGACCATAGTAGTATATCCTAAACCTTTGGCGGACTTTAGCTTTAGTCTTGCAGATAGTTGTAGCCCTGATACGGCTTTCTTTACCAATACTTCTGACCCGTATAATTCAGAGTCCATTGCAACGATGAGTTTTGTTTGGGATTTCGGCTCTACCATACAAAACCCCAACAAACTATATGCTAATACAGGGGTAGTTGATAGCGTATACTCAGTACAGCTAATCTCTGAGACTATACACGGATGTAGAGATACGATTATAGATACAGTAACTATACACCCAGATGCTCGTGCAGATTTTAGCCCAGCATATACATCCGGTTGTGCTCCTCTAACGCTCGATTCTACTTTGATAAATGTAACCCAGTATCCAGATGCTAATGACGCTTATACTTGGACCATATTGGATTCTGATTCTGCTACCGTATTAAGTAGTTTCTCAGGAACAGGATTTACCGATTATACGATAAGTGCAGATGCAGATACCGTATATGTTCGCTTGATTACTAGTAATAATTATGGCTGTAAAAACGATACTTTAATACAAAGATTTACTACCATACAAGACCCCGTTGCTGACTTTACCCTATCAGATACTTCAGGATGTGGCAATACACAAGTTACTCTTACAGATGCTACTAATCCTACTGGACTTGCTCTACTTTGGGATTTCGGAGATGGAGATACCAGTACAGCTACTAATCCTGTTCATACCTTTACCAATACATCCAACACACAGGATTCTTCCTATAGCATCACACTCATTGTAACTGCAGGTACAGGATGTTCGGATACGATAATTAAGAATATTACGGTTAACCCACTACCTAAAGCTATATTTAGCTTAAGTAGTGCAGCTACCTGTGCTCCTGATACACTGACTTCTACAAATTCTACGGTATACAAGGGCTCTAGCTTTACTTCTTTATGGAGTGCAAGTCATAATTCCGTAGGCATTACTACAAACACAAGTGCCTCTCCTACATTCTCATTCCCAGACAATGATAGTGAGGTAGATACCACATACACTATATCTTTACACGTTACTTCTGTAGATGGATGTATAGATTCTATTACAGATAGTGTGATTGTTTATTCTCGACCACTTGCTATTTTTAGTATTGATACAGGCACTTGTGGAGCTACCAGTATCACCCCAGATAATAGTACAGACACAGGTTCGGCTTTCGGACACGATTATCTATGGACCTTGAGTCCTAATATTGGAGTAGTATTAGATGATACGTTATACGAGCCAAGCATATATATGCCACTTAATACGACTAATGCTGCGATAAACTACACTGTGATCCTCACCAGTACTTCTCTGGAAGGTTGTATAGGCAGAGATACGCAGACCATAGTAGTATATCCTAAACCTTTGGCGGACTTTAGCTTTAGTCTTGCAGATAGTTGTAGCCCTGATACGGCTTTCTTTACCAATACTTCTGACCCGTATAATTCAGAGTCCATTGCAACGATGAGTTTTGTTTGGGATTTCGGCTCTACCATACAAAACCCCAACAAACTATATGCTAATACAGGGGTAGTTGATAGCGTATACTCAGTACAGCTAATCTCTGAGACTATACACGGATGTAGAGATACGATTATAGATACAGTAACTATACACCCAGATGCTCGTGCAGATTTTAGCCCAGCATATACATCCGGTTGTGCTCCTCTAACGCTCGATTCTACTTTGATAAATGTAACCCAGTATCCAGATGCTAATGACGCTTATACTTGGACCATATTGGATTCTGATTCTGCTACCGTATTAAGTAGTTTCTCAGGAACAGGATTTACCGATTATACGATAAGTGCAGATGCAGATACCGTATATGTTCGCTTGATTACTAGTAATAATTATGGCTGTAAAAACGATACTTTAATACAAAGATTTACTACCATACAAGACCCCGTTGCTGACTTTACCCTATCAGATACTTCAGGATGTGGCAATACACAAGTTACTCTTACAGATGCTACTAATCCTACTGGACTTGCTCTACTTTGGGATTTCGGAGATGGAGATACCAGTACAGCTACTAATCCTGTTCATACCTTTACCAATACATCCAACACACAGGATTCTTCCTATAGCATCACACTCATTGTAACTGCAGGTACAGGATGTTCGGATACGATTGTAAAACAATTCGAAGCGTTTGCTAATCCTCTGGCAATCTTTGGTGCCGAAGAGGTATGTGAATACAAGATCACTCAGTTTACAGACTCTTCACTTGCAGGTGGAGTTTCTCTTGTAGCTTGGGATTGGGACTTTGATGATGGCACAAATGATACGTTACAGAACCCTACGCACACTTATGGCCAAGATGGTAATTATACAGTGCAGTTGATTATTTCCAATGGACATGGATGTACCGATTCTATTACAAAGAATGTTGAATCATATCCTATACCGTTACTAGGGTTTATGCACGATACTTTGGTATGCAAAGGTGATTCAATCCAAATGAACAACTCTACTGCCGGTGCTATTCAGTATGATTGGGACTTTGGAAATGGCCTGTCGGATACAAGGAAGAACCCCAATAGTTTTTATGATACCATTGGAAAATACACCATAAAATTACAAGCAACCAGTATTAGAGGATGCTATGACTCGTTGCGTAGTAGTATACACGTAATAGAAGCTCCTCAAGCATCATTCATACCGAGTTTAGATGAAGGATGTGCACCATTAGAAGTGATTTTCAATAATATAACCATCGCTGAGTTCGAAACATATCTATGGGATTATGGCCAGGGACAAACGAGCACAAATCGAATAGCAGACACTATAATCTATGAACAAGGTAGGCACGACACCACTTATTTTGTGCAATTGTTCGTTTCAAATCAATGCCGTATTGATACTTTTTCGGATTCTATTTTAGTGCATCCTACGCCAGTGGCTATATTTGAAACAGACAGAGATATAGGCTGTAGCCCATTGAATTTGCTTTTGTCTAATAACCTAACATACGGAGATCCTGACTCGCTTATTTGGAATTTTGGTGATGGATCAGCTACATTTAAAACAACTAAAAATACATTTGACGAGCCACTCTCGCATATTTTCACTACCAATAGATTGCCTTCAGATTATACGATTGAATATATTGCTAAAAATCAGTGTGGAGAAGACACTGCGTACAAAACCATTACCGTATTTAAAACAGTTGAGGCATTCTTCAACACAGATACATTAAGAGGATGTTTCCCTTTAACTGTTAACTTTACGAATTCATCGAAAGGTTATGTGGATCATGCCTGGGACTTCGGGGATGGAAATGTAAGTAATATCAATAACCCATCACATACATTTACGAAAAGCGGAACGTTTACGGTCAAGATATTTGTGACCGACAGTTGTTCATATGACACTTTTGAGCGACAGATATTAGTATACCCAGCACCCAATGTTAGTTTTGACTTTATTAGAGACTCCATTTGTCAATATGACTCCATAAGTTTTTTTAGTACGACTAAAAATGTTTCTGGTGTGTATTGGGATTTTGGCGATGGTGATTCTAGTAGGCTTACTAATGATGTACACCAATATAATAGTAGTGGTATATTTAACGCACGATACACAGCGTTTACTACCTTATATAATTGCTCTGCTTCTATAGAGAAAAAAGTGAATATCTTGCCAAGACCTATATCTAAGATTATGGCAACTCCCACAGATGGATGTCAACCACTTACCGTCAATTTAAAAGCAGATAGTAGTTTTAATACGTGGTCATTCAGCAATGGGAATACCTCTATTTTGAATAAACTAAAAGAGACATTCTTTACCGCTGAAACACATTGGGTAAAGCTTATTTCTGAATATGCTAACGGATGCAAAGACAGTGCATCTATCAATTTAGTAGTACATCCAAGACCGTTTGCGGGCTTTTTATCTTCTATAGATAGCGTTTGTGAGTATCCAGTGTTAGTAGAATACTCCAATACGTCAATCGGTGCCTTAGGATATGATTGGGCCTTTGGAAATGGCAGTAGGTCTACCCAAATAAATCCATTACTAACTCTATCTAATGCAGGTACATATAATGATACATTAATCGCATCTAATCAGTTTGGGTGTTTAGATACAGCTATCTCGCAAATTAAGGTATATGAATCGCCTGAAGCAGATGCTGTGATTTCTCCTCTTAGCGGATGTGTGCCTTTAGAGGTTGACTTTGTTAATCTGGCTAGTAATTACCTATACAGCACTTGGTACTTTGGGAATGGTGATACCAGTAGATCAAATAATAATACGTATATATATGATGATATAGGTTCTTACAGCCCTTTGTTAATCGTTTATGGAAATGCAAATTGTACTGATACTTTTAGGTTAGCCTCAACTGTAGATGTTTATCCTAATCCTGTAGCAGATTTTGATTACGAAGTAATAAATGTAAGTACAGTATTTACTAACTACAGTATTGGTGCCAACTCCTATCTCTGGAATTTTGGAGACGGAGTTTCTAGCACACAAGAAAACCTTACTCATGAGTTTACAGAGAGTGGAAGTTTTGTTACAACGTTGATAGCAAGAAATAATTTTGGTTGTAACGACACTATCAGCAGATCAATTGAAATATTAGAAAAGTATAACCTCTTTGTTTCAAATGCCTTTTCTCCTGAATTTGGACTGGGAGAAGTTAGAACCTTTAAACCCACTGGAATTGGCATTGCTGAGTATCACATCTATATATATGACACTTGGGGGAATCTAATGTGGGAGTCAGATAAACTCTCTAAATCAGAACCAGCTGAAGGCTGGGATGGCAATGATCTAAGTGGCAATGCCTTACCGCAAGACACATACGTTTGGAAAGTAACAGCTACCTTTTTAAATGGAGAAATTTGGCCAGGTAAAATATACCCTGACGGAAAAATTAAACGATTTGGCACATTAACGTTATTAAGATAATGAAAACGAAGTTTCAATTTTTTACATCTATTTTGCTCCTAGTTACACTAGGAGCAAATGCACAAGATCCTCTTTTTTCTTCTACTCTAGACAACCCCCTCTACTATAACCCAGCTACACCTGGAATAGTTAGAGGCCACGAGTACAGATTAAATTACCGGGAACAGTGGCCAGGTATCCCCGCAGCAATGCGAGCATTTAATTTCACTTCTACTCACCAACTGCGTAATGCCGTAGGAATTGGCTTTATGGCAATGTCCAATATAGAAGGCGAGTCTATGTTACGCACAGATAAGGTAGAAACGACTATAGCCTTTCCCATTAAAATTTCGCAGTTTTTAAAAGTAAGCGGTGGAATAAGTGCAGGCTTTGGACAAAAATCCATCGATTGGTCAAAACTAGAATTTGACGATCAATACGATAAATATTATGGTAAAATATACCCTTCAAGTTTTGCTATGCCTGGCATTTATCAGCGAAAATACGGTGATTTAAGTATTGGGGTTGCAGCAAAAGGTGTTCTGAATAGAGGCAGAAACGAACCTCAAGTATACGGCACATTTGGCGTTTCTATGAAACATGTTTCTGTGTTTCCTAGTGCTAATTTTATCGGGAGCGATATATCTGCAGTACCCTTAAAATATGTCGTACACGGCAATATATGGTTTCTAGACAGATCTCAGAAGCGAGGAATTGCCCCTAATTTTAATTTTGAAAGCCAAGCGAGTATGACAACACTTAATGTATCGACAAGGGTTGTTTTAAAACCAGTATATTTTAACATAGGCATACGAAATAGAAGTTTTAAGTTTAGTCCAGAACGTTTTGACAGCTTTATATTTGGTTTAGGCTACACAAGCCAAATTGTAAATAATAATCTTTCAAGCATCGGATATACCTACGACTTTACCACCTCAAAATTATTGGGGGGCACGTATGGCTCTCATGAAATACACATGAGCTATAGTTTTGATATAGACGGCAGAAGACAATCTAGGCGTTCTAGATCCAATAGGAATGACATTCAGTGCCCAATGGGTTTCGGGAGTTTTTAGAAGTAGTCTAGCTGATAAATAGTAGCATCCAGTACTTCTACGACGTAACTAATAATCCGCCAAACAAAAAAGTGGAATAGTGAAACTAAATTTAACTATTCCGCTCCGGTAGGGTTCTGTCGCATTAACTATTGCAATATAATAAATCTGTAGGTTTGCTATGTAAAAATCACCTTCATGTTCAAACGTCACAGATATCCAAGAGCAATCATTCTTCAAGCGGTTTATTTCAAGTTGAGATTCACATTGAGTTATCGAGATGTGGAAGAATTACTAAAAATTCGAGGTGTTAAAGTAGACCATTCCACTATTCAAAGGTGGGTGTTTAAGTTCAGCCCAATGATTGAGGCTACTATGCACAAGAGGAAGAAACAGATATGTGATAGTTGGCGAATGGACGAAACCTACATCAAGGTAGGAGGTAAAGACAGATACTTATATCGAGCTGTAGACAAGCAAGGAAATACTGTAGACTTCCTACTAACTAAACGGAGAATGAAGGGATCAGCACAGAAGTTTCTAAACAAAGCCATAGGTAACAATGGAAAACCAAGATTGATTAATATTGATAAAAGTGGAGCAAATACTGAAGCCATCCGTATTATCAATAGACATAGTTTAACCTTCAAGAAGATAAAGACCAGGAGAGTCAAGTATCTAAATAACATAGTGGAGCAAGATCATCGGACGATCAAACGTCGAATAGCCATTACAACAGGATTCAAAGAATTTGAATCCGCTCAGAGAACACTAGCAGGAATAGAAATCATAAACATTATCAGAAAGGACCAACTTTCAAATTCAAAGAAAAGTTGGTTTGATACTTTTAAGTCTTTAGCAGCTTAAGATAAGTTGAAATCTGCTAATTTTACAACCTGACAAAATTAATGCGACAGAACCCTTTACTCCCCCTATAGTAAGAGCTAAATCATCGCCACCAACTCTACTTGTAATCTGCGGAAATGATACTGTCCAAGCCATACGTTCATAGTATATTGTAGCCTCTTCAGGTAGCAGATCCTTTGCAGGTTTATGCTTAGCAGATGCTATTCTACCTTTTATAGGATGTGATACTCGAATGAGTGGTTGGTCTATCTCCTCACCAAATGAGTCTCTACCTGCTTCTTTTACAGCATTGATAAACTCGTGGTGTGAGATAAAAGGCTCATTCGACTTTACGTGGCAAGGGATAAGGTGGTCAAAAGCTATCTCCTCTTGGGTAGTTACTACTGTATTAGCAGTAATAAACTGGCTGTACTTATCATCAATCATTGTCAGCCCCCCTTTCCAAATAGTCTTCAAAGCTTTCTGTAGGTATATTATGTACAGGAGAATTACTTGTAGTTAAAGAACGTTTCTTAGCTGCAAATTCACTTTTAAGTACATCCCTACTTATAGGATGAGCCTCATATATCTCTAGCAGTTCTTTTATAGATTTAGATTCACTAATACGTTGAGATAAATCCTGAGCTTTAGGCTCTATTTCTAAAGAACTTCCAGATTCACACCAGGCTTTAATTTCTTCACCAGTTTTAGATGAAATAACAAACGCAGATTTATCAGAATAAAGTCCTGTGCGATCCTTTGCTGCTGTAGCTTGATGGTTAATATTTACATCAAATACTAGCGTAAACTCATAATCTACACCATCTCGTTGAATGATTTTAAGTCCAACCTTCTCTGGCACGAACTTTCCATTCTTTTGGTTTAGCACATAGTCCTGTTTGGTTCTCATAGTAGCTATGATATGCATATTACTATTGAGTATCCTTTGTACTAGAGCGTTCTGTCTTGGTGTAATCTTACCCCAATTCTGAAAGCTATTACCTAGCATATTACTATGCTCCTGAAGTAAATACTCCCAACAATGAGAGAGACTATCTATAACTAGCACTTTGATGCCATTATTTTCTGCTAAATCTATAGCTTGTATGTAAGTCTCTGGCGAATAAGGTGACTGTAGAGCAATTACATTATAGTCTCCGAGATCGGAGTATAAATCACTACTGCCATTTTCTGTATCTAGTACAGCTATATCATTCCAATTTTCTGCTAACCCAAAAGCTAAAAGTAAAGACGAGTACGTCTTACCACTTCCGCTAGGACCAGCTATTGCAAGCTTCATTTTAGCCTGCTTTCTGTTTGATTTTCTAATTTGTAAATTCATAATAATTCTAATGATTATTTTAATTTTAAAAGTTATTTTTAATAATAAAAATGAGTAAAAAAAAGGAGTAGCCCCAAATGGAACTACTCCTGTAAAACACTGTCGTATGGAATTATACTACTTGTGCAATGTCGTCCGCACTTTCCGCGACAGCCTCTTCCATACTTTGTAACTGAGGATTGTAAACGTATCGATGCGATAGCTCTATTTCCTCTCCAGTTTCCTCCACTGTAAAAGTGTAGGGATCTACTTGCTGTTTTTCTACTCCACCTGGAAGTTTAGTGCCAATAAGAGTTTGACACGTTGCTTCATCGAATGTTGTACTTACAGATGCTTTACGAGCTGTTAAATAGAATCTTCCTGTCTCCTTGGAGAGGATTGATTCTACGCCACCTTGAACGATCAATAAATTAAATTGTTCGCCAGCTGTGTTGGTTGCTGTCTTAAATGATTGTACTGTTACCATATATATAAATTTTATAATGACTCAAAGTCACTAAACCTTAATTAGTGTAAAATTTAGTGACTTGTTTTTAGTCGGGGGGAATCCCCTGAGCCAAAATCAATAGGGGGCTGTTTTAGGGCGTAATACTTAAGCCGGGGGGATACCGAGAAGTTGAAGTTGCCCTAGGTTTCTATAAGACCACTTTTTTTGTAAAAAAAATAAAAATAAAAATAAGCTGAGCTAATAAAGGAAGTGTGGTATAATGACATAATTGTCAACACAGAGAAGATGAAGTAGGATCTTGAACTGCAGCAAATCTGCAAATGCAGTATGAATTATTTGTTAGGTTATTTGATAGATGCAGAGTTAACCTCCTATAAAAGAGTTTCTACTAAATATAGGTTATTAGCTATAAGTCTCTTATTAATCAAACAGAGAATTTAGATCTAAAGGTACGTTATACAAGCTTAGATTCTGGGCAGATGCAGATGTGATATCTGAAATTTCATTTTCTTCAGGCTCATACCAAACCTCTACATAAAGACTATCTTCTAGATATAAGCTAATAGTTTGGTTATAGTATACTCTTGAATCTACGTGGGAGTCTTTTTGAAAAACGATTTAGGCTTTTTCAAAAGTTGTGAGTCTATCAAATTCAGTTCTACTCATCTATGACAGAACTAGTGTGTTTAGCAAGTCTTCTTCTGAGTCATAGAGGAAGGCTTTCTTTAGAAAAAGATATTTCACCAAACATCGCTTATCATCGAACACAAATACCTCTACAGCTAAGTTGCCATTTTTAAGAAGGACCTCAAGATCTAAATTACGTTGACCTTTATAGGTCGTAATACCTTTTGCAATATGCTCTGGTTTAACCAATACTGGCATCGTACAAATATAATGGATGCATAGAGACCCCCTTTCCATTCCTTCCATTCTTTCCAATTATCTTTTATAGAAGTAGACATTAAAGTACTGACCATAACAGAGTGTTAGGTTTAGTGATCTATTACTCCAAAATTCTGGATATCTGACCACTCATTCCTTACATCTTGTTCTGTGTCGTAGATTTTTATTCCTTTGTTGTTTTTGGAGCGTACTAGAAATTTATTTTCAGTAGTACGAGAGATTACGATGTGATACAGCGTTTTAGGCTCATAGTGATTATTTGGACTTCCTATATATCTGGCTGCATAGATTTTTGGCATTAGATTATTTACTTATCAATTTTAAATAATACAAGGTAGTAAATTTTGTGAAGATAAAAGTGTACAATAATTGTACAAGCACAAAAAAAAGGCTTGCAATCAACTGATAAACAGTTTCTTACAAGCCTTAATTGTAGCCCGTAGGGGAATCGAACCCCTCTTACCAGGATGAAAACCTGGCGTCCTAACCGATAGACGAACGGGCCAATTAAATGCTCGTATCACATCCACTATTGCTAGCTTCTGTGCTGTCCGGCTCCGAAACCCTCGGATGACATTACTAAACGATTTGTATAGAGAACAAATTCTCTCTTTTGCGTTTAGCGAGTGCAAAGGAAATATTATTATTCTATTCCACAATAAAAAAATATCAAATATCAAATTTTTATGAGCATAGCTAAATATACAAGTCATCTTTAGCCAGCGTTATATCGTATGCTATCATATCGCGGTCTAAAACCATCATTATCTTTTAAAAAAAGTTACGTTTGCACTCCTTAATAATAAATAAAAAAAACAGTAAAATGAGAGTAGCCATAAACGGTTTCGGAAGAATCGGAAGATTAGCATTCAAATGCTTATTAGAAAAATCAGACGTAGAAGTAGTCGCCATAAACGACCTTACAGATAATAAAACACTTGCACACTTATTGAAATATGATTCAATACAAGGAAAATTTAACGGTACTGTTGATTTTACAGAAGATCACATCATAGTAAATGGAAAAAAAATAGTTGCAACTGCTGAGCGTGACCCAGCTAATCTTCCTTGGAAAGAACTGAAAGTAGACGTGGTACTAGAAAGTACCGGTTTCTTCCGTAGCCCAGACACAGCTGGTAAGCATATCACTGCAGGTGCTAAAAAAGTAATTATCTCTGCTCCTGCATCTGGCGACATAAAGACAGTAGTACTTGGGGTAAATGATGAGACACTTACAGGTAACGAGACTATACTATCTAATGCTAGTTGTACTACCAACTGCCTTGCCCCTATGGTGAAGGTACTAGATGATCTACTAGGTGTAGAAAGCGGTTTTATGACTACTATACACTCTTATACTAGTGACCAAAGACTACTGGATGCTCCACACTCTGATCTCAGAAGAGCTCGTTCTGCAGCATTGAATATTATACCTACTAGTACGGGTGCTGCTCAGGCAGTAGGACTTGTACTACCACACCTTGCCGGTAAACTAAACGGAAACTCACTACGTGTACCAACTCCTACAGGAAGTGCTACCGATTTTGTAGTTACGCTGAAAAGAGATACCACTGTAGAGGAAGTAAATGCTGCTTTCAAAAAAGCATCTGAAACTAACCTAAAAGGAATATTAGAATACAGTGAAGATCCATTGGTATCATCTGATATCATTGGCAATCCGCACTCATGTATTTTTGATGCTGACACCACTATGGTGCAAGGTAATACTGTAAAAATAATGGGATGGTATGACAATGAAGCTGGATACAGTAACAGAATAGCAGACCTTATCTCTAAGGTAGGTTAATACTATTTATATCCAAACATCTAAGCAGCTTCTACCTATAGAAGCTGCTTTTTTTATGGTTAAAATCTTACTTTTACAACGTGCTAACCAAACTAAAATCACTGGGTCCTGGCTTGCTCTATGCAGGAGCGGCTATTGGGGTGTCTCATCTGGTACAAAGCACCAAGGCAGGAGCTACCTACGGATATATCCTCATTATAGCAATAGTCTTAGCCCATGTTTTTAAGTACCCCTTCTTTGCTCTAGGACCAAGATATGCCAATAAAACGGGAGAGTCTCTAGTAGCAGGATATGCCAAAATGGGCAGATGGGCTGTTGTCCTCCTTTTAGTGCTCACACTGAGCACCATGTTTACGGTACAGGCCGCTGTTACTATAGTTACCGCTGGGCTCCTACAGCATGTGGGGCTTCCTCTTAGTGCGGGTTTCCTCTCTTTGCTGCTGCTTGTGGTATGTCTTATTATCCTTAGAATCGGGAACTATTCTATTTTAGATAATCTCATGAAGGTTATTATGATCATACTTTCGGTATCTACCCTAGCAGCATTTGCACTCTCTTTCAAAGTAGAGCGAGAAGTGATACCCTCTGCACAGACGCTCTTTACTATTGCAAAGGAAGAAGATTTGAGTTTTTTACTTGCCTTTGTAGGCTGGATGCCCGCTCCTTTAGACATAGCTATATGGCACAGCATCTGGACTCTAGCCAAGGGCAAGTCTACCGATAATGGCGAATTTGATTTCAGAGTAGGATTTTATGGGACTGCTATATTGGGTATTTGTTTCTTAGTGCTTGGGGCTAATACCATGTATGGATCGGGAGCAACTTTAGCCTCATCTGCCGGCGGTTTTGCGGCACAGCTTATCACTTCTTTCACGAGTTGCCTAGGGACTTGGTCTTACTGGTTTATTACCATTGCGGCCTTCACTACTATGTTTAGTACCACCCTTACTTGTTTTGACGCTATGCCAAGAGTCATGAATAAAATTAGCGAAGAACTCAAGCTACCCAAAGCAATAAGCAGTGTGCTTATTTGGCAAATTTTGCTTTTCGTTGGGGCTTTTAGTATTTTGTTTTTTCTGGTAGGCAGTATGAAACAGATGGTAACTTTTGCCACCATTATTTCTTTTCTTACAGCTCCTATTTTAGCTTGGCTCAGTTACAGACTTGTCTTGAGCCAACCGAAGTTGCAACTTTGGACAGGAACAGAGATGCTCCTTGCTAAGGTCGGAATAATTGCACTTGTAGTGTTAAGCATTCTTTTTATCATTTCCTTTTTGTAACATGGATGTTTAGTTTACACGTTAAAGCCTAGTGCAAGTCACATAAAGTTTAGTCAACCAACTGACTACCAAATCATATCACTTCAAGAGTACTAGAAGGGGGAATCTTAGAAATAGACAATACTTCTGCAGTAATACCGACTGCTAAAAATAAAACAATAATTCTAGCCTCTGAATGGCTGGCAAATCCCTTAGAAGTATTAAATTCCGAAGTATAAAAATGAAAGGAAGAGTCCTCATATCCGAGCCGTTTATGCCCGATCCTAGTTTTATGCGGTCGGTAGTCCTCATAGCAGAAGATGATAAAAACGGGACTGTAGGTTTTGTTCTTAATCAACAAACCCCTCATAGGGTAGACTCAATTATAGAAATGATACAAGGACTAAATAACCTAGCCTACCAAGGTGGGCCCGTAGAGCTCCAAAGTTTTCATTACATACATAATTATAAACACGTAGCAGACTGTGTAGCCATAAAAGACGGCGTGTTTTGGGGTGGCGATTTCGAACAAATATGTGCGGAGATAATAGCAGGCACTGTAGATCCCGCAGGCATTAAGTTTTTTGTGGGTTATAGCGGCTGGGCAACAGACCAACTCAAAGCAGAACTAGAAGAAAAATCTTGGATAGTAGGAGACTTAGATGCCGAGCACATTTTCAATCAAGATATACAAGACGCTGAATTATGGAAGCTGGCAATACGGAGCAAAGGAGGCACAGATAGCCTTTTGGCCAACTCTCCTCTTTACCCAAACCTTAATTAGGTTATTTTTGTCTCAAATTACAATTATGGATAGTGCACTATTAAACGCCCATAGCATCCTGAGGTGGGCAGTACTTCTTTTGGGTCTATATGCCATTACTAAATCTGCACGTGGGATATTGTATAAACAAGACTATACTCCCCAGCACAATATGGCAGCTACCCTTTTTATAGCGAGTGTACACCTGCAAATAGTCCTAGGCCTCCTACTATATGTAGCAAGAGGCTGGGCTAATAACCTGAGCAAAATGGGTGATATAATGAGCGACCCTGTACAACGTTTCTGGACAGTAGAGCATTTCGTTGGCATGCTATTAGCAGCAGTTCTAATTCAAATAGGCCGTACCAAGTCCAAAAAAGCTACCGAAACACTCCAAAAACATAAAACCGCACTTATCTATTTCACTATAGGTTTACTCATTATACTAGCTATGATTCCTTGGCCATTTAGAGAGATAATAGGTGCAGGACGCAGCTGGTTTCCAATATAAAAAAAATACAATCATCTATTGAATACAAACACACTCACAGAATTAGCAGAAATACTAGGTAACGGGTATAAGTGCTATGCAGACAAGAAAACAGGTAAGGTATATGCAGCTGACCAAATAACTTTGGAAGAAAGAGATGCAGGAGATTTTACAGAATACTCACCACTAGAAGGTCCTGAAATGTTCAAAATAATGGAAAACTACTGTACTCAAGTAGAAGATTTTGGGAAACAGTCCGAACTCATGGAAGCCATGATGTATGATCAACCTTTTCAAAGTTTTAAACGAAAAGTGTATGCTATAGGTTTGGCTGACGAATGGATAGCTTTTCGTATTCAAAGGATTATAGTATTACTCTCTGAGTAATACTATACTACCGCACATGCTTGCGGATCATCTCTTTCAACTCTTCTATGTTTTCTCCCTGTGCGGCAGATATGAAGACTATACTCTCATTGAGCTTCCCCATCCAAGTCTTTTTTAAAGAAACGAGATCGTATATTGCTTCATCTTCGAAAATATCTTCATTCGTAGCATCAGGATTATATTTATCTATCTTGTTAAAAACTGTAATTACGGGCTTATTAATGGCTCCTATTTCAGCCAAAGTCTCATCTACAGTATTCATTTGCTCTTCAAATTGCGGATGACTTACATCTACTACGTGTAGTAGCACATCTGCTTCTATTACTTCATCTAAGGTAGACTTGAAACTCTCTATGAGCTGATGAGGCAGCTTGCGTATGAAACCTACAGTATCTGAAAGCAGGAAGACACAAGGAGTATAATTGTGCTCATCTGGAGGCAGTACTACTTTACGCACAGTGCTATCTAGTGTAGCAAATAGCATATCTTGAGCAAGCACATCAGACTTTGCCAGTAGATTTATGATAGTCGATTTCCCTACGTTGGTATACCCTACTAAAGCTACTCGTTTCTGTGATTCTCTACTTTTACGACGTGTCGCACTTTGTTGGTCTATTTCCTTAAGCTCCTTTTTTAGTTTGGATATTTTATCACGGATTACACGTCTGTCTGTTTCTATCTCTTTCTCCCCAGGTCCTTTCATACCTATACCACCCTTCTGCTTCTGCAGGTGAGTCCACATTCGCGTAAGGCGAGGAAGTAAGTACTCACTTTGTGCTAACTCTACCTGAGTACGAGACTGTGCAGTATGAGCATTCTTAGCAAAAATATCTAATATAAGACTACTCCTATCTACTATTTTACACTTGATATGCTCCTCCAAATTTCTAATTTGTGAAGGGCTAAGCTCATCATCAAAAATAGCTAGGTCAATCTCGTGCTCTGCAACATAGGCTATTATTTCTTCTAATTTTCCCGTACCTATATATGTTTTAGGATTAGGATGCTCCAGACGCTGGGTAAAGCGTTTTATGGTTTCGGCACCTGCCGTGAATGCCAAAAATTCCAACTCGTCTAGATATACAGCACTAGACTGTATGGGTACATTTTTGGACTCTACACCTATCAAAATTGCTTTTTCGGGAGTTTTGTTATTATTTACTTTGTTTTCCAATAGATGATTTACTTATTAAATTCGTTCTTTGTGTAGTAATTAGAACATTGCAAAAATACGTCCAAAATATTCCCTTAGTACTAATAGCTATCATACTCTATAGTACAAATGTGTCTGCACAGGTACTGCAATGGAGCACGCCCACTAAGTTAAAAGGAGCAGCCGTTTTCACTCGCGTTATTGGAGAAAACGAAAAAGGCATATTTTTACTTCGTTATCGCAACCGATTCTATAGTAAAAACGTGATACTAGAACGCTACAATCATTTACTTACTCTACAAACTAGTAAAGTCATCGATCTAAAAAATGCTCGGCTTTCTAAAATTTATATGACCCCAGATGGTTTATTGCTCATAAAAAGTAAGTACAGCCGTAGTACGCAGCTAAACAATCTCTCCGGCCAATGGTATGATTACGATTTTAAACCCATAGGGCAGTCTATTCCGCTAGCAAGCTCAACTCCTATAGAATTCGGTGACAGAGGTAATTTTAGGCTCCGCATAAGTGATGACTTGCAAACTATATCCCTACTCTATTCGGAAAAGACCAAAGCAGAAGGAATTCTTATTCATCACAAATTATTTGACATAGGCCTTAACTTAAAAAACGAGAAACACTTTGAGTTGCCCTATGCTTACCAGGCATTTATTATTTCAGAATTTCTGGTGACCAATGCAGGTGTAACCAATCTGCTTTGTAGAAATATAACCCGAGAACGAAGAAAAATAAGTAGCTCTGTCAACAGTCTTTATACCATTTATGGTGGGGAGATAAAAGACTATTTGATAACAGATTCTGTTGAAATAAAATCTGCTAAACTAGTGTATGCCAGAGCAGATGACGCAGCACGTGTTGCCGCATTTTATAGCAGAGAGGATACTCCAGGTTTAATAGGCACACTCAGCTTTAAGCTAAGTAGTGACCATACCTTTGGAATACTAAACTACGCTCCTTTCCCAGAAAAAATAATAAATAATGTCGAGCTAAACGACAGGAATAACGGAGTAATATCTGAAGGTTTTGGCATATTAGAGGCCATACCAAGATCCGATGGGGGCATGCTCATTATAGCAGAACAGAAGGAAGTAGCCACAGAAGATGATATCATTTTAATAAATGGCATACCACAGAGTACTTCTAAAAATATATACAACTTTAATGAACTGCTTTTAATAAACTACGATAGCAGTGCATTTATAGATTGGCACAAGGTCGTTACCAAAAACCAAACTACCGTAAATGATGCAGGCTATTTTAGTTCCGTAGCGATTTTTATAGGAGATAAATATATACAGCTGCTGTACAATGACCAAATACGAAGCTCTGGTGAGGTAATGCAATACACTATATATAATAATGGAGTAGAAGAAAGTAAAAAATTGCTTAAAACAGAATTGGACTTTGTAGCTATTATACCAGAAGAGTCTCGCCAAGTTTCTTCTAATAAACTGATTATACCTACTTCCAAAAACAGGAGATTTGCCCTGTTAAAACTAGTATATAATTGATACAAGCTATATCTCAAAAACCAGCTATTGCAGCAATAGTATGTATCCTCATATTGATAGGATATAATCTTATATTAGGTGTTAATTCCACTTTGGTATTCTACTCCACTTTGCTATTTCTAGAAGGTCTATTGCTCAACTTTATCTGTTATAGATTTAAGATACTAGGACAAAAAAGCAGTATTCCTATCGTACTATTTACCCTATGTTCGGTACTCATTATGCCTAGTCTGTCGATAGCAGATATCATATACGGGGCAGTTTGGCTGGGGTCAGCCTTTTTAGCTTTCGAGGTTAGAGATAATGAAACGCAAAGCACCAATTATATGATATTTTTAGGCATATTACTCGGAGTAGCACAGACCATTAATAATATCAGCATAGTACTCACCTTCCCTATCTTTATCCTATTTATACAAACAGGAAGCGGCAGTACCAGAGGATTTATCCTAAGTCTTATTTATATGGCTATGGTGGTATTTTCTTATACTGGCATACTCTACGTTATGGAGTTGGAATATAAAATACCAGAACTATTACCTACCCTATCGCTAGACTATTCAGTTTTCGATACCATCTTGATTAAATTATTTGTACCCAGCATAGTCATAGGATTAATCATGCACCTATTCTCTATCAATAACTACGCCTTTAGGTATCCTAATAAGACCAAAATACTGAATTATACTATGGTTATTCAGCTAGCGATAAGCCTTGTGCTCATCGCTATAACTGCCCAACTCAGCTTGCTTATATACGCCGTTATGGCTAGTACTATTTTACTCAGTTACGGATTTGTATACAAGCATAAAAATACTTTTGTGAATGCTGCATTTGTCTCTATTCTGTGTATTGCTCTCTGTTCTCTTTACCTTCATCGTATATTAATTTTGTAACTGAAGTAATAATTAATTTTCTTTGCTGTAGTAACGTATAAAAAAATCATTACAAGAATATGAACGAAGATATAAAGATGGTATTAGATGAGCTACACGAGGGCGTACTAAAAAGCCTGAGACACGTGGAATCTGAAGTGGGAAAACTTAGAGCAGGAAAAGCCACTCCTTCTATGCTAGATAGTGTAATGGTAGATTACTACGGCAGTAAAGTGCCACTAAGCCAAGTAGCTAATGTAAACACCCCAGATGCTAAAACCCTAATGGTAAAGCCTTGGGAAAAAGGGATGATAGACGAAATAAGCAAAGGCATAATGTTTGCGAATCTTGGACTCAACCCACAAAACGATGGAGAGCAAGTCATTATAAATGTCCCTACACTCACAGAAGAACGCCGTTTACAAATAGTGAAAATGGCAAAGAGTGAGTCCGAGACAGGCAAAATAGGCTTACGAAGTGCTCGAAAAGATGCTATAGATATGATTAAGCTACTACAGAAAGACGGACTGGGTGATGATATGGCTAAGGACGCAGAAGCAGAAGTGCAAAAAGTGGTAGATGTCTACAATACGAAGATAGACGACACGATAGCGGCCAAAGAAAAAGAGCTGATGACGATATAGAATATTTCTGCTTCTATGAATAAACCTAATCTTACGGATGTAAAGTATAGATGGACCATAGTAACTCGTGTAGCTATGCTTTATCTGCTATTTTCTTTTTTTGATTATCCAGATAACTTAGAATGGGTGTTTTGGGATTTCAGAAGACTTAGCTTCCTATTGGGTGCTTATATCCTATATGCATTTATACAATATCGTGCAGATATCTATCGCTACAATCGTCCGGAAAAATATGCTAGCTCTGAGTCAAAATACAGCACTAAGACCTATGCTGAGCATCAAGCAGAGCGGCAGTCTAAATCCAAAGATGCTTAGAGCAGTTATGCTCTAATACAGCATATCTGCCTTCATGATATTCTAGCTTATAGAGGCACAAGTTATTGTGTTTAAACTCATCCATTTGGCTCAATGGGGTATCAGTCATCAAACATAAAAAACTACGCATAGCCCTGCCGTGCATAGCTATAAGTACTTGATTTTCTGATTGATTTGCCATTATCTTTTCTAATCCTCTAGCCTGTCTGCGTTGTAGCTCATTGGGCGTTTCCCCATCTTCTACACTTCGGTCTAGCAAGCCTGCTTTCCAATCATCGGTCATAGCAAGATACACCTTGTGGCTATCTGGGGTGCCCTTTAGCCCTTCGAATATGCCCCAGTTGATCTCATTGAGCTCTGGCACTGTTCGGATAGGAATACCTTTTTGAGCAAAGGCAGCTACACTCTGCTGTGTTCTCTTGAGCTCACTCGTATATATAGCGTCAAAACCAATATGATGATACGCTTGATAAAACTGTTCTGCCTGCTTATAACCTGTCTCATTGAGGTCACTATCAATACCACTGCCTTGGATTATTCCTTGCTTATTGTACTCGGTTTCCCCGTGTCTAATGATATAAATGGTTTTCTTTGTGGTCACTTTAAAAGCATCACCTTGATAGACTACAAATCTATGAACATATCTGAATTAAATGAGTTTGGTAAAAATACTTTAGCCGAACACCTGCACATGGAGGTAACCGAAGTAAGTGAAAATCAAGTAACTATGCGAATGCCTGTAAATAGTACAGTGCACCAACCCATGGGATTACTACACGGCGGAGCAGTAGCAGCCCTAGCAGAAAATGTGGCTAGTATGGCAGGCAATATAGTAGCTAACGCTAGTGGCAAAGTGTGTGTAGGCTTATCGCTAAACACAAATCACCTCAAAAGTGTAAAAGAAGGATATGTATATGCTACCGCAAAACCTATACACCTGGGCAAAAGCACCCAAGTATGGGAGGTAGATACCAAAACAGAAGATGGAACTCTTATAAACGTTTGCCGAATGACACTGGCAGTAATAGATAGAAAATAATGGACGTAGATAAAATAGGGGCACTGGTTTACCTACCCGGCGAAAAGAAAATAGAAACGTACGGAGTAGATTGCATGGAATCTTTTGATGAGATAGACGCCTACTGGATGCAAAAAGAGGGTCTACTCTTTTACCCGTTTGATAGAAGCAAGCAAGCATTTTTCTTTGGCAAAGAACCCGTAGAAACAGAGATAAAAGAATACGATCTATCACCAAATGAAAGCCTAACACAAACTGAATACGAAACAAGCGTGTATATGGCCCGTTCAGAAATGCAAGAAGGGGATTTAAAAAAAGTAGTGCTAGCTCGTAACGAGATACTTACGGGTACATACGATGCTAAAAATGCTTTCCAAAATGCAGTAAAAAAATATCCTGATTCGTATGGATACTATATCAACATAGGGCCAGAAGAATGGGTAGGAGCTTCACCAGAATTGCTCATCCATTTCGAAGATGGAGTAATACATACTGTAGCTCTGGCTGGCACTAAATCTTTGGCAGATGACTTTACCGATAAAGAGCTAGTAGAGCAAGAAATGGTGGCCGATTTTATAGAAGAAAAGCTCCGCACTGTAGGTCTAGCCGACTATACCAAAGCAGCGGTAGAAGAAGCCAGATTTGGCGATATAAAACATCTCAAGACGGCTTACACAGCACAAGCCGACAAGATGCAAGCCCTAGAACTTTTAAAACACCTACAGCCTACCAGTGCTGTGTGCGGATTACCTAGAGATAAGAGCTTCACTTTCATTCAGGAATTTGAGACGATGAATAGAAGTTTCTACTCCGGTATCACAGGTGTACTACGCAAGGAGAGTGCTACTTTTTTTGTGAATCTAAGGTGTATGCGTTTTTACAAAGATAAGGTAGAATTCTTTGCAGGAGCAGGTATCACCAAAGACTCTGATCCTGCGTCTGAATGGGAAGAAACGGAGAAAAAAATTAAGACGATTAAGGAATTATTGTAAGGGATAATGAAGATATTTGGGTCGCTTTTAGGAGACCCTAAAGGAGTTGAATAAGCAGACTTTTAGCATACGAAATAATCTTTACGTCTCATCATCACCCACTTCCAACGCACCTGCTAGCATATTCTCATAGTCTGCATTGGGTACTTCTGTAGCCCCAAACTGTTTTAAATGATCATTGATATACTGCGTATCTAGCAGCTTAAATCCATTATCCTTGAGAAACTGAACTAAGAATATTAGAGCTATTTTACTAGCATCATTCTCCCGATGAAACATACTCTCACCAAAGTACGCTTTGCCGATAATCACTCCATACAGGCCACCCACCAGTTTACCTTCTCGCCACGTCTCAAAACTAAAACCATAGCCCATCTCGTGTAGCTTGCAGTAAGACTGCACTATATCTTCGCTTATCCAAGTATCTTCTCGCTCTGCACAAGCACGCATAGTCCCTTCAAAATCGCCATTTATGCGTAGTTCGAAATGCTGCTTATTGTACAGCCGTCTTAGATTCTTAGAAATATGAAACGTATCTAAAGGTATAATACCTCGCATCTCTGGCTTAAACCAAAAAATCTCATTATCGTCTTCTGGTATGGCCATAGGGAAATATCCCTGTGAATAGGCATATAGAAGTTCGGCTGGGTCTAGCATATGTTTAACCCAAGTTTATTAGCTTTCCCATTGCATAGCTGACAAGCCTCAAAATCAAGCATTTCAGAGTATGACGGCATATCACCATAGGTTAGACTAGATCTCTCCATCAAAGCACTCCCTATTTTTATTTTATTACTCTTCATAACGTAAATCCCATGAAATATTTGGGTTTACTTTTGCAAAAGAAATTTTTTTTGAATGAAAATCATCTGTATAGGAAGAAATTATGCTGCACACGCTGCAGAACTAGGAAATGAAATACAAAAGGACCCGGTCATCTTTATGAAGCCAGACTCGGCGATTTTTAGACAGCGTGATGCCTTTTATATTCCAGATTGGACTAATGAAGTGCACTACGAGCTAGAAGTAGTGATACGCATCAATAGACTAGGTAAAAATATAGAACCCAAATTTGCATCTAAGTACTATTCGGATTTTACCGTAGGTATAGATTTTACGGCTAGAGATGTACAAGCGGAACTAAAGAGTAAAGGACTGCCATGGGAAAAAGCCAAGGGATTTGATCAAAGTGCTGTATTAGGTGAGTTTTTGCCTACTTCAGATTATGATTTGACCAATCTCAATTTTCAATTGAAGAAAAATGGAGAACTAGTACAAGACGGAAACACCTCACTGATGCTACACCCCATTGCACAAATAATAGAACATACTTCCCAATACTTTACGCTAAAGATAGGCGACATTATTTTCACGGGTACACCCGAGGGAGTTGGCCCAGTGGCAAGTGGAGATGTTTTAGAGGGATATGTAGAAGGTAAAAAAGTGCTTCACGTAAAAGTAAAGTAACCCGACTTAGAAGTACAAAAAATAGCAAAAAAAAAGGCCAGCAAATGCTGGCCTTTTTCAATAGTATTGAATTAACGAGAAAATGTTCCGCTAAACATTTTTTCGTTTAGCTTATGTACGTTAATCGAATCCAAAAATCGCTGTTTTGGTGTCTTGCTGTTGATTCCGTCTAGAGTTGCTACATCAAGTGCATACAATGTAAACTCGTATGTATGTTGCTTATTTGCTGGAGGACAAGGACCTCCATAACTTGTCGACCCAAAAGAATTTTCTAAAACCAATCCTCCGATAGTTTGCATATCTAATCCAGTTTGATTCTCCGCTAGCGAAGTAATAGTCGCGGGCAAATTACAAACTAACCAATGATTCCAATTATAACCTAGAGTAAGTTTCGTATCTGGATCGTCAAAAACAATCGCCCAACTTTCGGTGCCTACAGGGGCTCCAGACCATGCTAATGCAGGGCTCCAGTCTATGCCCGAACAGGTGTGTTTGTCTGGGATGGTATCTCCATCTGCAAAAGCTGAGCTGCTAAAAACAAATTTAGCATCAGGATCTGGAAACTCGTTATTCGCAACTGGGGTGACTTCATCACCACAAGAAATAGTAGCTGCTACAAGTAGCAGCATCGATAGAAATAAAAATTTGTTTTTCATTTTTTTACTAGTTGATTAAGTTAAAGTGCTAAGTTGATTTGTTTATGTTGATCAGGTTTTTAAGCGGATTCATATTGAACATTCTTTCTGCACGTGCAATTTACATATTTTTAATTACTCTAATAAGATAATTTCTCTGGCATCGTTCAAGTATTGATGAAATACAACATAATTAAATCTGCTTTTAAATAAAATGCTTTGCAATGGATAAAGCTACACCATGTTCCTTATTCGTTGCAGTTACATCATTTGCCATAGCTAATACTTCTTCTTTTGCATTGCCCACAGCTACACCCATACCTACTGCTTCTAGCATTTCCATATCATTATAATTGTCCCCAAAGGCGATAACATGTTGCCAACTTAGCTCTTTGTATCGATGCTCTAGTAATGTGGCTATCGCTGATTTTTTAGATATCTTTCTGCTAGCTATTTCTAAGTAAGTGTCTTTAGATTTATACACGTGCAAGTCATCATTGAGTTGTGATATTAGCTTATCATATAACACGGCTATCTGCTCTGCAGGCCCCATGCACATTACCTTATGAGCACCTTTATTTAAATTTCCATACTCCCCTAAAGTAGCTTCTATACTTCGTACTATTGGCACCACTTTGGTATTGCTCGCCTCTCTGTTGGCCCAGTAGTCCATAGCCGGCACAAACCATTCATCATTATTATAGATGCTCACGTGTATCTCCGTGCCTAGACTTAGTTCAGCTATCTTTTTTACTTCTAAAAAACCTACTTCTGTACTGCTTAGCACAGTATCTCCGGCTAGAACAAGACCTCCGTTGTACGCAATTAGCGGGCTGTCTAGTATGTCCACTTCGGCCTGTAAATGACGCATAGCGTCTGGCATACGAGAAGAAGCCAAAATGATATCACAGTTCTCTTTTATTCGTTTAAATTGGGTGATTGTCTCTGGAGCGAGTTCCCTATTTGCGTCAAGCAGCGTACCATCTATATCTGTACACAGAAGTTTATAAGACATAGTGCAAGGATAAGTAAGTTTAAATTTAAGATTAAGAAAATAATGAGCGGCTAAAGATGAGAGATTCGACATTCCCTTTATATCCGAAAGCTGCGGGAATATATTTAAGCTGAAGCCGTCTCCCACACAATCTAAAAAGCGGAGCTAAAGCACCGACAAATGAGAATGTCCAACATTAGCTCCGTCGGGATTTAAAAAACAGCCCCGTAAAGACTTACATTTGCCCAAAGCACACGATTTAGTCATGTCAAATAAACTTAAAAACTACGCCAACGGTCGTTGGGAAGCACATAAAGGAGAGGGATTTTCTCAGTACAATGCAATCACAGGAGATCTAATAAGTACTGCTGGAAGTGAAGGTCTGGACTATGAAGAGATGGCAGGCTACGCTCGCCGAGTGGGTGGCAAAGCACTTCGTGCAATGACTTTCTATGAGCGTGGATATATGCTCAAGAAACTTGCTCTACACTTAGATAGCATTAAGAAAAAATACTACAGTATCAGTTACCTCTCTGGAGCTACCAAGAGTGACAGTTGGGTAGATATAGATGGCGGTATAGGAACACTATTTACCTATGCAAGCCTGCGAAGAACAATGGGAAACCAACGTTTTTATGTAGATGGAGATACTGCCAAATTAGGTTCAAACGGCACCTTCGTAGGGCAACACATTATGAGTCCAAAACAGGGAGTGGTAGTACATATAAACGCATTCAACTTTCCTATTTGGGGAATGCTAGAGAAACTAAGTGCCAACCTTCTAGCTGGCGTTCCAGCCATCGTAAAACCATCTGAAATAACATCGTACCTTACTCAAGCTATGGTAGAAGATATCATATCAAGTGACATAGTTCCAGAAGGAGCTATACAACTGGATTGTGGTAAAGGGCACGGGATTATAGACACCCTTACATCTCAAGATCTGGTGACTTTCACAGGAAGTGCTACCACGGGCAGAATGCTGAAAAGCATGCCGCACATTGTGAATAATGCTATCCCTTTCAATATGGAAGCAGACAGTCTCAATGCTGCTATACTGGGTGAAGATGCTGCTCCGGGTACTGTAGATTTTGATATCTTTATAAAAGAAGTACGTAGAGAGATTATAACCAAGGCAGGACAAAAATGTACTGCCGTGCGTAGAATGATAGTGCCAGAAAAATATTTAGAAGACACACAAATAGCTCTAGGCAAAGCACTCAGCAAAACGCTCATAGGAGATCCTGCTGCAGAAGGAGTGCGAATGGGTGCTTTGGTAAATAGAAGCCAAATGGAAGTGGTACGAAACCGCGTTCTCGAAATGTCTAAAATCACCCCTATTGTGATTGGTGATTTGGACAACTTTGACCTCGTAGGTGCCGACAAAAAAAAAGGTGCTTTCCTTGCTCCTATCATCATGCTAAATGATGATCCGATGAACAAAATACAAAGTCACGAGATAGAATGCTTTGGACCAGTAAGCACACTAATGCCATACAAAGACCTAGACCAAGCTATAGAATTAGCTAAAATGGGTAAAGGTTCGCTAGTGAGTACCATAGTAACTAGTGACATAAATACCGCTACTGATTATGCAATAGAAGCTGCTGCCTATCATGGTAGAATACTCATACTCAATGAAGAATCTGCTCCTGAAAGCACAGGACACGGATCTCCAATGCCACAACTCATGCACGGTGGACCAGGCAGAGCTGGAGGTGGGGAAGAACTAGGCGGAATAGGAAGTGTGAAGCACTACCTTCAACGTACCGCTCTGCAAGGACATCCTAGTATGTTGACCGAAATAACACAACGCTACCAATACGGTGGAGCATACAAGGAGAAAGACGTACATCCGTTTAAAAAATATTTTGAAGATATAGAAGTAGGTGAAACCATAATCACGGCTAAGCATACTATTACAGTAACCGATATCGTAAATTTTGCTAATGTGAGTGGCGATAATTTCTATGCTCATATGGACGAAACATCGCTAGAAGGGACCACCTTTGAAGGACGTGTGGCTCACGGCTACTTTGTGCTAAGTAAGGCTGCAGGACTCTTTGTAGATGCCAAAAAAGGACCCGTTTTATTAAACTACGGACTAGACGAATGTCGATTTACCAAGCCCGTATATCCGGGTGCTACTATCGGAGTACGATTTACGTGTAAAGAGAAAATCAATCAAGAAAAAAAGTCTGAAGACGACGTAGCGAAAGGCATCGTAAAATTCCTAGTGGACGTATACGATGAAACGGGTGATACTGTAGCGTTAGCCACCATTCTTACGATGGTGAAGAAAAGAAATCAGGAGGATGAGCTTTAATCTAGACGTTAGATATGAGTATTGAGATGTGAGAATAAATGATTACACGAGCAATAAAATTTTTTGAATACATTGTTTGGTATTTCAATTTCTACATTGTGTTGAGTACAATTATCTATTTGGTGCATAAATATATTGGAGAACTCCCAATATATGATGGAACTATAAAAGCATACAAAATTTCCATTCTAATATTTATAGTTTTAAACATCACAAGATACTTTCTAAGGAAAAAGAGGCAAAACTGATTGTTAAGTGTTTTTTATTAGAGTGTTTTTCGAATGGGGGACATACATAATCTCACATCTCAAAATCTCATATCTCATTTCTTCAGTCTAAAGTCTATCTTCTTACTTTTTCCCCATAATGAACGCAGTAGATCAGGGCATTGTTCAGTCTTCGATACAACCAAGCTAAAGCTTGCCCACTCAGACTGACAATCGTCTCCGATTCACGTTTAGTGTTTTTTGTCATCCTGAGTGTTTTTTTGATTAAAATGAGAAAAATTTATCGAAGGATGGACATAGTAACATTAGGCTAAAGCCTCTCCCTTTTACATACCATAAAGCGGAGCTAAAGCACCGCCAAATGGTGTTTTCCTGTGCAAGGGCAAAAGCCTTCACAGCAAAACTAAGAATCTTAATGTGCTCATTAAAAGTTTGGAGCTCCCACTAAACACCTCCCCTTCTACTAGAAACATCGAGCTAGAACATATAAACCACCTTAATGTTATGCCTGCTGCAGGCAAGTTTTAAACCTTAGTGCCTTAGTGTTTAA
>Ga0209390_10002643_pt1 | contig 30835 bp, 29 predicted proteins | sample BON01_FD_187212 | JGI IMG/M metagenome (GOLD analysis project Ga0209390, IMG submission 187212) | Freshwater microbial communities from Lake Bonney liftoff mats and glacier meltwater in Antarctica - BON-01 (SPAdes) (version 2) | ecosystem: Environmental > Aquatic > Freshwater > Ice > Glacier...
TCCGCGGCGGCTTCGATCAGGCGGGCGGTTTGGAGCGCATCGGCGAGCGTGGTCGGCGGCGCGGAGGTCCCTTGGGTCGCGGCGATAAACTGCCGGAAGAAACCTTCGCCGTAGGAGCCGCCGTAGGAGGTCGAGGGCGCGAGGGTGAAGGTTTGCTCGCGAATCGGCGACGCCCCATCGGCGACCGGGCTCTCGATTTGCAGGCGAGGTTCGAGGTCGGGCCAGACGACGCGGCCGTGGTGCCCGTTGAAACCCAGATAGGAATCGTAACCCTTTTGATTCACGTAGCCCGCTCCGCTGTAAGCCAGCGTGTAGCCGGCGTGGAAGGAGCCGATCGCCCCCGAGCGGAAGCGCAACGAGAGCACCGCAACGTCTTCGACGTCGATGGCTTCGCCGGAACGCGTGGCCTGCATGGCGGCGACCTCGACGATGTCATCGCCGGCCACGTGTTGCAGAAGGTCGAGGCAGTGGCAACCGAGCCAGAGCAAGATGCCGCCGCCAGAGTGATCACGGCGAAAGAGCCAAGACTCGGGGTTGCGGAACTTCACCTGCGTGGTGAGGAAGCGACACTCGAGCGAGTAGAGAGGGCCGAGCGCGCCCGACTGCAGGAGCTCGCGCGCGGCGACCATGCAAGGATGCGCCCGGCGGGCGTAGAGCACGCTCGCAACGACACCGGAGCGATCGGCCGCTTGTTGAACTTCGCGGATCTGCGCGGCGTTGAATCCAACGGGCTTCTCGGCGAGTAAGTGTTTCCCGGCTTGAACCACGCGCAGGCAGAGTGCGGCGGAGAGATCGTGACGCGCGCAGACAATCGCGAACCGGAGCTCGGGATCGGCGAGCAGGGTCTCTAGGTGAACCGTGAGGGCCCCGACTTTGGACCGCCCGGCCAACGGCGTGTGGGCGACGACTTCCGGGTCCGCGTCCCAGAGCGTGATCTCGGTGATCTCGGGCAGATTTTCCAGCGTGGTGAAGAGAACCTCCGAATGAGGATGGGAGAGTCCGAGGAGGGCGGCTTTCATGAGAGAGGGGGGATCGGTTTGGAGGAGGGGAAGGGGCTGGGTGGCCGATCAGTGCGCGGTGTAGCCGCCATCGACGGGCAGATTGACGCCGGTCACGTAACGGGCGGCGTCGCTGAGAAGAAAAACGACCGGACCGCCGAGGTCGTGCTGATCGGCCATGCGCCGGAGAAATGTGGCGCGTTGGTAACGTTCGACGAAGGCGGGATTCTGACCGCTGAAGAAGCCGCCGGGCGAAAGGCAATTCACTCGCACGCCGCGCGGACCGTAGTGGGCCGCGAAGAATCGGGTGAGGTTGATCATGCCCGCCTTGTGGAAAAAGTAGTCGGGGATGACCTCCATGTTGAGACCCTCGTAGAGCGAGAGGTCAGGGCCCACCATGCCTTGAATCGAACCGATGTTCACGATGCTCCCGCGCCCCTGCTCGGCCATGAGATCGCCAAAGGCCCGCGTGAGGGCAAACAGACCGGTCGCGTTGGTCTGCATGGAGGATTCCCAGTCGGCGAGGGGAGCATCGGGAGATTTCATCGGCCGGGACACGGCGTTGTTGATCAGTCCGTCGAGGGGGCCGAACTCCTCCTGCACGCGGTCGCGCAGACTGAGGATGGACGACTCCTCCGCCTGATCGAGAGGCAGCACGTGCACCGCGTGGCCGAGGGCACGCTCTTCGCGAGCGACTTCCTCGAGGGCCGCGACGTTGCGCGATGCAAGCAGGAGCGTGGCGCCGGACTGGGCGAGATGGGCCGCGAGACCCCGGCCGTAGAGACCGGCCCCGCCGGTGAGGAGGATGGTTTGACCAGCGAGAGAGAAATGGGGAAACGGAGGGGTGCTCATAGAGACGGGGAGGGGAAACCGGCGCCGGCGCCGACCTGCGCAGTAAGGTGCCGGACAGGGGTGGCGTTAGGCTACCTCGGGCTTGCGGTCAAATAATGTGACCAATTGCCGGAGATTGTTGAAAAGGAGAGAACCGTCTGGCATGAGATATCCCTGCCGACCCATGGCTACTCCGCACCAGCTTCGCTTGATCGATTGTGACGTCCATCAGCTCCTGCCGGACGTGAAGGACTTGTTCCCCTATTTGCCCCGGCACTATGTCGAATACATCGGGGATTTCGGCGACATGATGCCGCGCTATAATTACACGAACATCCCCGGCCATGGAGCCCGGCACGATCTCTGGGCGGCGGCCCCGCCGGGGGTCAATCCCGCGACCAGTCCGGAGATGGCGATTGAGAAGCACCTCGATGTTTACGGAGTCGACATCGCCGTGCTGACCGGTGGGCCTTACGGGGCGGGGCTTCATCCCGACCCAGACTATGGGATGGCGTTCTGCCGAGCTTACAACGATTGGACGGCGGACCGCTGGTTGAGCGCGGATCCGCGGTTTAAGGGCTCCATCCATATTTCTCCGTCTGATCCGATCTTGGCGGTGCAGGAGATTGAGCGGCTAGCCTCTGATAAACGATTCATTCAAGTGCTGATGGCGGCGGGCGCCCGCTTGCCGTTTGGCAATCGTCACTACCACTCGATCTATGAAGCGTGTGAACGGCACGGCCTGCCGATGGCGTGTCACTTTGGCGGCGAAGGGACGGGGGTGGCGGGGCCGCCGACGCCCGCCGGATTTCCCACCTACTATCTCGAGATGCGGATGGCTCGCTCGCAAATGGGTATGGCGCATCTGGTCAGTCTGATTTGCGAAGGAGTGTTCGAGAAGTTTCCCCAATTTAAGTTTCTCTCGCTGGAGCAGGGAATCTTTTGGGTGCCCGGTTTGCTGTGGCAGATGGACGCCGATTGGAAAGCGCTACGCGATTACACGCCGTGGGTGAAGCGGCTCCCGAGCGAGTATGTCTCCAACCACGTGCGGTTCGGGTCGCAACCGATGGTGGAGCCTCCGTCGCGACGAGACCGCGATGTGTTTCTCGAATGGATCCACGCCGACGAGGTGCTGGTCTTCTCGAGCGACTATCCGCACTTCGATTGGGATGAACCGACGGGTTTCCTCAAAGGATGCGACGAAGCGCTGCGGCAGAAGATATTTTGGGAGAACGCCCAGCAGCTCTATGGACTCTAGGCGCTCTGGAAAAATCGCGGTCGCCGCTTGCCGGGCGGACTCGGTGCCGCCGGGGCAAAAGGTGATCGTCGAGTTGCACGGTCGCACGCTCGGCATCTTCAACGTCGGCGGGAAATTCTATGCCCTCGCCAACCGTTGTCCGCATCAAGGCGCGCCGGTGTGTTTGGGCCGGATTCGTCCGCAGGTCTCGGCCGAGCGGCCAGCCGAGGTGTGCTTCGGGAGCGAAGGAGCGATCCTTCGTTGTCCGTGGCATCAGTGGGAGTTTCAAATTGAGACGGGTCAAGCAGTGGCCGACCCGAGGCTGCGGATTGCCACCTATGAGACGGAGGAGATCGGCGGAATCGTCACCGTGTATCTCCCTGCTCCGGCTCAAGTCCAATCAAAGACGACGCCGAGGTAGTCGTCGGCCGACGCGAGCAGGTCTTGGTAGAGGGCAGGCGCTTCGGTGGCCGGCACGCGATGGCTGATCAAATGCGTCATCTGGAGTTGCCCGCTCGACAGGAGGCGGAGGTAGGCGCGGCGATTGCGATCCCGACTCCAAGTCCAGTAGGGATGCTCCTCGGCGAGGTTGCTTTCATACGTTCCGATCAGGGTCAGCTCCTTGCGGAGAATCTCTTCCCGCAACCTGATCGAACTGATCCCGGATGCGCTCCCGGTGATCATGATACTTCCCCGGTCCGCCGCAGATTCCAGCATGGGCGCCAGCACCGCCGCGGAGCTCGCGCACATGAATGACTTCTCCGCGCCGCGACCTTGGGTGAAGGCGCGGATCTGAGCGGTGACGTCGCCTTGTGCGGCGTTGAGGGTGTGGCTCGCGCCGCTCTGTTGGGCGAGGTCGAGTCGACGATCCAGTAAGTCGACCGCAATGATGGGGTCGGCCCCTGAGATCCGGGCTAGCTGGATGATGAGTTGTCCCACCATGCCGGTGCCAAAGACCACAACGGATTCATCGATCTGGAGTCGCGCCCGGCGGATGGCATGCAGGGCCACGTCGCCGAGGGCAACAAAGCCTGCGTGATCGTCGGCCACGTTTTTCGGGAGCGCGCTGATCGCGGCGGGTCGATCGGTATCGATGAGGCAGAGGCTGGCGTGGGTGCTGTTCACCGCCACCCGGTCGCCCAGGTGGTAGTCAGTCACGGCGGAGCCGGTTTCCACGATGTGGCCGGTTGCCATGTATCCGAGGCTCGCGAGTTTCGGATTGAGGTTTGGACCGTAACCGGAGGGGCCGTCGCGGAAGAAGTTCATCTCCGAGCCGAGGCTCGCTTGCGTGCAGGTGTTGCGCACGAGGACTTGTTTTTCCGTCGGCGCTGGGAGGTCGAAAGCCTGCAGCGTAACGCGGGGAGGGTTGACCGAAAAGAAGAGGTGGGTGCCGGTATTCATACGCATGCTGAGTGATGGAATCGGCGGCCGACCAGGCCATCCTGCGACTCAGGTCATACAATGTGACCAATGAGGAGAAATTGAATGCAGTGCTGAGTTGAACTCCCCTCCCTACAGTCGCACCCTGCGGCTAGTTTCTCCCCCCCCTATATCCCGCCTGTGACTCCTCCGCTCCAAGATATGCGCCGCCTCCTTTCCACTGATCGGGAGGCCGCCCGATGAGTATCGCCGCGGAAGCCGAGGCGTGGCGGCAGCTTCCCTCTTATGCGCAGGTGCGAGGCGTGGCGGGGGTGCTCGCGGGTCAGCATGAGAGCGTGGTCATCGCCGCCGGGGGCACCAATTTTCCGGACGCACCGCCGTGGGAGGGTGGATCGAAGAAAGTCTACGACGACATTTATGTGCTGACGCCGGGCGCGTCGGCGTGGCAAGCCTCCGGGCGTCTACCTCGGCCGCGCGGCTATGCGGCGGTGGTTTCCCTGCCGTCGGGCGTGTTGGTGCTGGGAGGAGAAAACGGGCCGGAGGTTTACGGAGATGCGCTTTGGCTGCGATGGGATGGATCGCAGGTGGTCGTCACGGAAGGTCCGGCCTTGCCCGCAGCGATGAGCAGCCCGGTCGCGGTGGCGAGTGGAGATTCGATTTACCTCGCCGCGGGCTACGCGGCCGGGGCTCCCCGGCGCTGCTTCGCAGGATTCTGGAGACTGGATCTGAACGAGGTGGAGTCTGGCTGGCACAGCCTGCCTACTTGGCCGGGACCACCGCGCGCCCAAGGGGTGATCGCGGCGTGGAATGGGGACGTTTATTTGTTCAGCGGACTTGAGCTCGTTGTCGGCGATGACGGTTCTAGCGCCGTGAATTATTTAGTGGATGCGTATCGTTATCGACCGAACGAAGGATGGTCGCGCCTACCTGATTTGCCGCGCTCGGCGATCGCCGCGCCCACCCCCGCGCCCGTCGAGTCGGGCCGAATCTTTGTGCTCGGCGGGGTCGACGGTCGCTTGGTGGGCAAGCAACCGCGAAACGTGCGCGTGCCGAAAGACATCGTCGTGTTCGATGCACGGGAGGACGCATGGTTGCGATGGGACGACGATTGGCCCGCGCCCGTGGTCACGACTCCGGCCGTGCCATTGGGCCGCGAGTGGATCTTGGTGTCGGGTGAAATCATGGCGGGGGTGCGGACGCCCGAAGTCTGGGCTTGGAATCCGCAGCGTGGGGGCTCCCCAGTTTGCGACGACGAGGCTTCCTCCACCGTAACTCCCCTTCCGCGATGACCCTAATCGATAGCTTCATTATTTTTGTTTACCTCGCGGGGATCGTCGCGATTGGCGTGCTCTACCGGGGCAAGCAGGACGATATCAACGACTACTTCACAGCGCAGCGGGGCTTCGCCGGAGCTGGCGGGGTGGTGCTCGTGGGGTTAAGCTTGGGGGCCACCATGTTCAGTGCGCTGAGCTTCGTCGCGTATCCGAGCATCGTCTACACCTACGGGATCACCGCGATGTCGTCGTTGATCGGATTCCCCGTGGCGTATCTCGTGCTGCGCTTCTGGTTTCTGCCGCGCTACCTCGCGCGGCCACAGCGCAGTCCTTACGAGATCATCGAGCGTCGTTTTGGAGTGCCGACCCGGTTGGTCGCCTCAGGGCTGTTTGTTTTTCTGCGTCTGTGCTGGATGTCGGCGTTGATCTACGCGCCAGTCATCGTGGTGATGGCGAGTGCTAATCTCGGGCGGGAGTGGTTTTGGCCGCTGGTGCTGCTGATCGGATTATTGAGCACGGCCTACACCGTGGTCGGCGGGATCCGTGGGGTCATCATCACCGATGCGATTCAGCTGCTGTTGATCATGGCCGTCCTGCTCGGGACGATCATCTACGTGCTCTTCAAAGTGCCCCTCAGTTTCAGCGAGATGTCGGAGCATTTGCGGCATCACACCAATCTCCTCGAGCTGAACTGGTCGTTTGATCCCACCGTGACGATGACGGTTTGGGCGATGGTCTTTGGCGCGTTCATGCAGAACATGAGCACGTTCACGGCGGATCAAATGTCGTTGCAACGCTACCTCACCGCCGGGGGGTTGAAGTCGGCCGCGAGCGCGTTTGGCACGAGCATGGCATCGATGGTGGTGGTGCTGCTCATGCTGGCCGCCGTCGGATTGACGGTGGGGACGTGGTATGATCTGCATCCCGATCCTTTGCTGCCGACCGATGCGGACAAGGTGTTTCCTTACTTTGTCGCCACGCAACTCCCCGTGGGCTTCATGGGCATCGTGATCGCCGCCATCCTCGCGGCGACGATGAGTAGCATCACGAGCGGAATCAACGCGCTGTCGGGATCGCTGTTGAACGATTTTGCCCCGCTCTCGGAGCGGATCGAATCGGGACGACTGCTGAACTACGCGCGAGTGACCTGCGCAGGCATCGGCCTCGTGGCGACTATCATCGCCGGGTTTATCGATGGCATGGGCACGCTCTTTGACATCATGAACGCGTTTTACGGGATCTTTCTCGGCCCGCTGCTCGGGTGCATGTTTTGCACGGTAGCGAAGATTCGGATTCGGGCGCGACCGTTGATAGTCGGCATGTGTGTCGGGAGCGTGGCTGGCTTCGGCGTGGCCTACTCGCCGCTCTCCAATCTGTGGGTGTCGTGTGTTTCCGCGCTCGTCACGGTGGCATTTGCGTGGACCGTCACGCGCTTGGTGGATTGGCGTCTGCGGGCGGATCCATTGAAAACTTCGTGAACCCGACGATTGCTCGCGCGCGCAGAGGGAAGTGGACTCGGAGCCTGCTCGTCGTCGGGCTCGCGGCGCTGGCGGTGGGCGGGTCGACCGCGCGGGGCGATGATCGGCCGAACATTGTTTTTATCCTCGCCGACGACCTTGGGTTTGGGGATCTGCAAAGTTACGGGCATCCGCGGATCAAGACGCCGCATCTGGATCGTCTGGCGGAGCAAGGGACCCGCTTCACGCAGTTTTATCAGAGCCACTCGGTGTGCTCGCCCTCGCGCGTGTCGTTGATCACCGGTCAGTATCCCTCGCGATGGCATGTTTACGCGCACTTCGCGTGGCTGCGGTCGAATGCTGAGCGCGGGATGCCGGATTGGCTGCCGGTCGAGGCCCCGTCGCTCCCGCAAGCGTTGCAGCAAGCGGGTTATCGCACGGCGCTCTTTGGCAAATGGCATCTCGGCGGCGGCAGCGGGCGCGACTTCGGTGGCAAAGACATCAACAGCGCGGACGCCCCGCCGGTGAGTGCCTACGGTTTCGACGAGGCGCGGGTCGTCGTGGGTAACGGGGCGACTTGGCGCGGAGCTGAATTGTGCGCGGCCGCGCACAATCTCTATCCTTACGCCGATCACTACTTTGTGAGGTGGTCGAGCCGGCAGATTGTGGATGCATCGTTGGAGTTTCTAGAAACTCATCAACGCGACCATGAGGGCACGCCCTTCATGTTGAATGTGTGGTTGCATGATCCGCACGTGCCGTTGGATCCGACGCCGGAGATGCGCGAGCCCTATGCCGATGTGGAAGATCGGGGGGCGCAGAGCTATTATGCGGTGGTATCGCACCTCGATGCGCAGGTGGGGCGATTGTTGAAGCGATTAGATGAACTGGGGCTGAGCGACAACACGCTGGTGATCTTCACGAGTGACAACGGCACCCCCGCCCGCGAAGGCAGCCTCCAGACGGGCGCGATCGCTCCGGGAATCTCGCTGTCGACCGACACAGCGGGGAGCAACGGGTCGCTGCGCGGTTGGAAGTGGCATCTCTACGAAGGCGGCGTGCGCGTGCCCTTGATCGTGCGCTGGCCGGGACATGTGCCCGCCGGACGGGTCGATCCGCGCTCGGTCCTGCACAGCACGGATTTCGTCCCAACGCTTACCCACTTAGCGGGCGCCGCGATGCCATCCGACTATCTCCCGGATGGAGTCGATGCCACCGCGGCGATCACGGGGCTGCCTTTTGCCCGGTCTCAACCGATCTTCTGGCAGAATCCCACGGCGAAGCGCCGCGGACCGTCGTTGGCGATTCGGGACGGAGATTGGAAACTTTTGATGGAGGACGACGGCACTGATGAGCAACTGTTCGACTTGGCGGGCGATCCGTCGGAGCTGATCGACGTTGCTCGTGAACGGCCTGAAATCGTCGATGGGCTGCGTTCGAAATTACTGCAATGGGCCGGGACCTTGCCAGCCCCGCTTGATCGGGTTTACGTGGAGTCGGCGGCGACTCACTAGAAGGCAGTAACGTGGAATCCTTCGGATTGAGGTAGGGCGGGACCGCTGGGACCGCCGCGACTAAGGACAGCTGACTTTCATTCGTGGATCCAACCGGACGGCCCGGCGGTCCGTCCCTACCTAGCAGCAAGCTTTCATACGATCATTCATCGGTTACTGCCTACGAGAAGTCTTGGCATGGGGGCTTGAGCGCGATCAATGTGGCGCTCCGTGCCTTTCGCCTCTGAGAGAAGTCGTTCCCTGTTGCGCAAGTTTGCCGTGTGTTACGCGGTGCTGGCGGCGGGCCTCGTGGTCTTCGACGTGACGGGTTGTGGTCGCAGCGAGCCGAGGGAAACGTGGCCGCGCCCAGTGGCGGCGGCGAAGGAGCAAACGGCGGCGAGTTGTCAGGCCTGCCACGCGGACGTGCATGCGGCGTGGCGCGAGACTGATCACGCGCGGGCGAACCGGCCGATCGATGCCGTTCACGATGCGGAAGCGTTGGCTTCGTTTCATCCGCCGTTGGGAGTGGGGCCGGGTAAACCGCCGCAGATGGTGCTCGGTAATCAACCGCTGTGGCAGCCGTTGATCTTGGCGAAGGATGGCCGCTGGCAGCCGCACGAATTGGCCTACGATCCGGCGCAGCGGGAATGGTTCAGTGTCTTTGGCGGGGAGCAACGCGAGCCGGGTGAGTGGGGACACTGGATGGGGCGCGGGATGAATTGGAATTCGATGTGCGCACAGTGCCACATGACCGGCTACGAGAAAAACTACAGTCCAGTGCTCGATGGGTATCGCTCCACGTGGGTCGAGCACGGGGTGAGCTGCATCCAGTGTCACGGCCCTGTGCCTGAGAACCACGGGAAAGGTGCCACCACGACCGTCGCCCTGCCGTTTGGCGGCGACCGCCAGCGGATGATGCAGACCTGCGCGCCGTGCCACGCGCGCAACGAGGCGCTCACGGGAAAATTCCAACCGGGCGATCTCTACGCCGACCACTATCGCGTGACGTTGCCGGTGGAGCCGGGCGTGTTTTATCCCGACGGCCAGCAGCGCGACGAGGATTTCAACTGGTCGTCGGTGTTGTTGAGCCGCATGGGGCACGCGGGGGTGACGTGCATGGATTGCCACGATCCGCACACGACTAAGACGATCCTGCCGGCGTCGAACAACCAGCTTTGCCTGCAATGCCACGCCGCGCCGGGTCGGGAAATGCCGGGCGGGGTGCGGGCGGTTGTGATCGATCCCGAAGCGCATTCGCACCATGGCGCCGACAGCGTGGGCAACTCCTGCGTCGCGTGCCACATGCCGACCAAGACTTACATGCAGCGGGCGCCGCGTCACGACCACGGCTGGCTTAAACCCGATCCGCTGCTGACGAAGGAACTCGGGATCCCCAATGCTTGCGCCACCTGTCACGCGGACCAGACGGTGGACTGGGCGATCGCGAAGACCGACAAGTGGTTTGGCGCGAAAATGGACTCGCGGCAGCGCGCCCGGGCGCGCGCTGTGGCGGCGGCGCAAACAGGGCAACCCCAAGCAGCCGCCGCGTTGTTGGCCCTGTTGGCCGAGGAAGATATTCCGGCGTGGCGGGCGACGCTGCTGTCGTTGCTCGCGCGCGATGCTGACCAACCCGCGGTGATGGCGGTGGCGCGCGAATCACTGACGGCGGTCGACCCACTCGAGCGCGCGGCGGCGGTCCGGTTGCTCACGGGTCGCGACGCGTTCGCCGAGCTCCTTCGGCCGTTGTTGAAAGATCCGGTCCGCTTGGTGCGGCTCGACGTGGAGTGGGCGTTGTCGCCGGAGCTCGCGGCGGATTCCCCAGAGCACAAGGAGCTCGATGCCTACCTGTCGCTTTCGCTGGATCAACCGGCGGGTCGTCTGCGGCTCGGTCAGGATTTTGCCAATCGCGAACGGTGGGCCGAGGCCGAGCGAGAGATGGCCTTGGCGGAACAGTGGGATCCGGCGTCGGCCGGAATTTTGGAAAACTACGCTCGCGTGTTGATCGCCCACGGGCGCACCGCCGAGGCGGCCGTCAAGTTGCGACGGGCATCCGATCTCACGCCGGATGATTCGGTGCTGGCGATGCAGGCGGCACTCGCGTTTGCCGAAGTCGGCGAGGTGACCAAGGCAGAGTTTGCTCTGCGGCAGGCGGTTCGTCGCAATCCACAGTTCGACCGGGCGTGGTATAATCTCGGGTTGCTGCTCGCGCAGGCGAATCGCTTGCCCGAGGCGGTCGAGGCGTTGCAACAGGCCGAGCAGGTTGGGCCGAAGTCGGCGGATTATCCTTTTGCCCTAGCGACTGTTTTGTTGCGCACGGGCGATCTCGCGGGCACCCGCGCGGCGGCTGAACGCGCCTTGCTGGCAGAGCCGCAGCATCGCGGAGCGGCGGAAGTGTTGCGGGTCATAAATGCGGGTGGGGCGACGAGGTGAATTGACCTGCCCCGCTGAGCCTCAAGGTTGTGTGGCTATGAAGATCGTCGTGCTGGATGGACACACTCTCAACCCGGGTGACTTGAGCTGGGACGCCTTGTGCGCGCTCGGTGAGTGTGAGATTTTTGACCGCACTCCAGCCGACCAGATCGTCGCGCGGGCCGCCGGGGCGGAGGTGGTGCTCACGAACAAGTGCCCGCTCTCGGCCGAGACGTTGGCGCGCCTGCCCGATTTGCGCTTTATTGCGGTCTTGGCGACCGGTTACAATGTGGTCGATGTGGCGGCGGCCAAGGCGCGTGGTGTGGCCGTGAGCAACGTGCCGACCTATGGCACGAAGTCCGTCGCGCAACATGTGTTTGCCCTCATCTTGGAGCACACGCAGCACGTGGGACACCACGCTGAAACGGTGAAAGCGGGCCGTTGGACGGCGAGTCCCGACTGGTCGTATTGGGATCATCCGCTGGTCGAATTGGACGGAAAAACCCTCGGCGTGGTTGGTTATGGCCGCATCGGTCAGGCGGTCGCGGCGCTCGGTCGGGCCTTTGGGATGAACGTGATCGTCGCATCGCGCTCGGCGAAATCCGGGGTCGAGCAAGTGTCGATCGACGACCTCTTTCGGCGAAGCGATGTGATTTCGCTACACTGTCCGCTGACTCCTGAAACGGACGGCCTAGTAAACGCGCAACGCCTTGAACTGATGCGGCCGGACGCCCTGCTTGTGAATACCGGCCGGGGGCAGCTCGTGGTTGAAGCTGAGCTTGCTGCCGCCCTCAATGCCGGCCGGATCAGGGGGGCTGCGCTCGACGTGCTCTCCTTAGAGCCCCCTTCGCCTGACAATCCTCTCCTCTCGGCTCAACGCTGTCGAATCACCCCGCATATCGCTTGGGCCACGCAGTCCGCCCGCACCCGACTGCTCAACACCGCCGTCGATAACATCCGCGCATTCCGTTCCGGTTCGCCGCAGAATGTGGTGAACTAGAGCCGCTTCCACGAAAGTGTAACCAGCCTGGTTGCACTTTCGTTATGGGGAAGAGCGATGACCCTCTTCCCTTTTCTGTCATGGCGAGGAGCGTGAGCGACGTGGCCATCCACGACGACCCGTTGTTTACATTCGCCCGTGTTCGTGGATTGCCGCGCCCGATCCGCCGAGCCGGATCTGTCTCGCAATGACAGTTTTTTTGCGACGAATTTTGAGAGAAGGGCGACGGTAGTAGCCGCGACTGGGCTCGTGCGAACGAATGCCCTGAGCTTCCTGAAACAACGTCGCGTTTACTTTGCGGGAACATGCTCCAACTGAAAATAACTGATTTGACCCTTGGGTTTAGTCAGGCCCGCGTGTGAGGGTCACCCGTTTAACGACAGTGAAACGGAAAGAGAATCTATGGAACTCGGTATTTGGATCAGTTTATTTTTGTATTTCGGTTTGATGATCGCGATCGGCTTTTATGCCGCGAAGAAGTCGACCTCGAGCTCTGAGGAATATATGCTCGGAGGTCGGCGATTGCATCCCGCGGTGGCGGCCCTGTCCGCCGGTGCCTCCGATATGTCGGGTTGGCTTTTGCTGGGACTACCGGGTGCGCTTTACGCCGCAGGCCTGGTTGAAGCGTGGATCGGGATCGGTCTATTTGTGGGCGCGCTGGTTAATTGGATCGTGGTCGCGCCCCGGCTGCGCGAGCAAACCGAGCGCTACGACAACGCGCTTACGGTGCCGCAATTTCTCGCCAACCGATTTCCGTCCAAGGCGATGGCGCTGCGCACGATTTCGGCGGTCATCGTCGTCGTCTTTTTCGTGGTTTATACGGCCTCGGGTCTCGTGGCTGGAGGCAAATTATTCTCCAGCGCATTTGGTGATCTGATCAACCTCGGGATGATGAGCGATTACGAATTCGGCGTTTGGTTTACGCTGGCCATCGTGCTCACGTATACGGTGGTGGGCGGGTTTCTCGCCGTCAGCCTGACGGATTTTGTGCAAGGCTGCATCATGATGCTGGCGCTCGTCATTATGCCGATCGTGATTCTCACCACTGGGCAGGGCGATGGATTTGCGAGTGCCGGTGACCGCCTGACGGCGATTGATCCGCATTTCTTGTCGCTCTTCGATGGGCTAACCTTCTTCGGCTTTCTGTCAGCGATTACTTGGGGACTCGGTTATTTTGGACAACCGCACATTATCGTCCGCTTCATGGCGATTCGGTCGGTGGCAGATGTCTCCAAGGCCCGCAACATTGGGATGGGCTGGATGGCCATCTCGGTGCTGGGTGCGATCGGAGTGGGTATCTTTGGACGCGCCTATATCGAGCGCAACGGCACCGTCATCGGTGATCCCGAAACCATCTTCATCGTGCTGGCGGACCTCCTGTTTCATCCGCTCGTGACCGGCTTCCTCTATGCCGCACTCCTCGCCGCAATTATGTCGACGATTTCGAGTCAATTGCTCGTGTCCTCATCGTCACTCACGGAGGATTTCTACCGATTGTTTATGAACAAAAAGGCGAGCGATACTAAACTTGTTTTCGTTGGTCGCGTGAGTGTTTTGTTGGTGGGCATCGTCGCGGCACTCATGGCTGGTGATCCGAATTCCGAAGTGCTGGGGCTCGTCTCCAACGCATGGGCCGGGTTTGGCGCGGCCTTCGGTCCGATGATTATCTTGGCACTGATTTGGAAGAAAATGTCCGGCGCCGGGGCGGTGGCCGGCATGCTCACGGGTGCAGTGACGGTGATTCTCTGGATTAGTATGGGCTGGAGCGATTCCTTCCTCGGCGGTCCCGGCATTTACGAAATCATCCCCGGTTTCACTCTCGCTTGGATGGCCATCGTGCTGGTCAGTCGCGTCACGCCCACGGTCGGCGAATTCCGTCCGATGGTGAATAAATAGAAACCTCTGGCGCTCCCAAACTTAAACTCCCACCGGGACCGCGTAAGGCGACGGTCCCCTCTCACTCAAAAGTCGCTCCTCCGCGATCCTCGCCGACTGTCGCCGGGGTCGCGGCCCCGGCCAGATGCGTGGATTGCTTGCGGTGCGATCGAGGGTCGATACGATCGTGCTTTAACTCCATGGTTCGCGCGAAATCTTCCAAGCGTCATCGTCTTCAACTCTCGATGCAGGCTCAGCCTGATGATACGACCTGCGGACCGACCTGTCTGCACGCCATCTATCAGTATTGGGACGAGGAAGTGGAGTTGCAAGAGGTGATCGACTCAGTGCCGAAGCTGGAGACGGGCGGGACCCTCGGCGTCCTCCTCGGGATCGACGCGCTGAATCGTGGTTATCGGGTCACGCTCTACACGCTCAACCTTCAAGTGTTCGATCCCACGTGGTTCTCCACCCCCGGGGTCGATCTGATTGCAAAACTGGAGGCGCAGGCGCGGGTCAAGACCTCGCGCAAGCTGCGGTTGGCGAGCAAAGCCTATGTGGAATTTATCACCCTCGGCGGCGAGATTCGCTTGGCCGTGCTGAGCGGCGCGCTCATCCGCCGGCATCTCAACCGCGACGTGCCGATCCTGACTGGGCTTAGTTCGACTTACCTTTACGGAGCGTCGCGTGAATACGGCCCCAACGACGACGAGGATGATGTGCGCGGCGATCCGTCGGGCCACTTCGTCGTGCTCAGCGGTTACGATCGCAAGCTGCGCAAGGTGCACATCAACGATCCGCTGCAGTCCAACCCGCATTCGCAGACGCGCCGTTATTCGACCGATGTGGATCGGGTGATCAATTCGATCTTGCTAGGAGTGCTCACTTACGACGCGAATCTGCTGATCATCGAAAAGCGCACTTCATCTTCCCATGCCTAGCATTATTGTCGTCAACAATCCTGATCGTTGGCCGTTTGATATCCCCGGGGTTGAGGTGGTCGCCGCCCGCGCCTACCTGATCGATCGCCGCTACACCGACCTGCGGCACGTGCAGGTGTTCAATCTCTGCCGGTCCTACGCGTATCAATCAGTGGGCTATTACGTGTCCCTCCTCGCCGAGGCGCGCGGGCACCGTCCCCAGCCTAACTTGTCGACCATCCAAGATCTGAAGTCGCCGGTCGTTTCGCGGATTCTCTCCGAGGAACTGGACGAGTTGATCCAGAAATCCCTCGCGCCGATCAAGGGCGACACCTTCACGCTGAGCATCTACTTCGCGCGCAATCTGGCCAAGACCCACGACCGGCTCAGCCTTCATCTCTACAACCAGTTTCAATCGCCCCTCCTGCGCGCGGCCTTCGTGCGGCGTGATGATCGTTGGGAGATGCGCGACATCAGCCCGATCTCTTCCTCGGACATTCCGGAGAATCACCGCCCGTTTGTGGCGGAGGTCGCGCGCCAATTCATCGAAGGTCGCCGGCCGAAGCGCGCCCATCGGACCCCGCCTCGCTACCACCTCGCGATTCTCTACGACGCCGCGGAGGACCACACGCCATCGAACAACAAAGCCATCCATAAATTTATCAAGGCGGCCGACGGCTTGGACGTTGCCGCGGAGATCATCACCCGCGACGACTACGCGCGCCTCGCCGAGTTTGATGCGCTGTTTATTCGTCAGACGACGGCGGTGAACCATTTCACCTTCCGCTTCGCGCGCCGGGCCGAGGCTGAGGGGTTGGTCGTGATCGACGACTCACGCTCGATCCTGCGTTGCACGAACAAAGTCTACCTCGCGGAGTTGCTCGACCGTCACGATATCGTCACGCCGAAAACCATCATCGTGCACCGCGACAACCTCAACGAGGTCTGCGAGCAACTGGGCTTTCCGATTATCCTGAAGCAACCCGACAGCGCGTTCTCGCTCGGCGTCAAAAAAGTGAAGACTCGCGAAGAGTTCGACGCGCAAGTCGACGAGCTGTTCGCAAAAACCGAGCTGCTCGTGGCGCAGGAGTTTCTCGAGACTGATTTCGACTGGCGCATCGGTGTGCTCGATCGGAAGGCCATCTACGCCTGCAAATACTTCATGGCTCGCAAGCATTGGCAGATCATCTCCAACGCTGCTGATGGCGACGCCGACTACGGCAAGGTGGAGGCCGTGCCGCTCGAGCTCGTCCCCCAGAATGTGGTGCGCACCGCCGTCAAGGCCGCCGACCTCATCGGCGATGGACTCTACGGCGTCGATCTCAAGCAGATCGGCCGCCAGTGCTACGTGATCGAGGTGAACGACAACCCGAGCATCGACGCCGGCTACGAGGACGCTCTCCTCAAGGACAGTCTTTATGAGCGCATCATGGAAGTCTTTGTGCGCCGCATTGAGAAACAGAAGGAACGCCGCTCGGAGGACTGAGCGCCGAGTGGCGCAAGTATGAGTGATGAATTATGAAGTAAGAATATTCCCTTACTTCGCATCCATCAGACCACCCATCGTGATCAGCTCACCTTTCTGCCTTCATCCTTCTTTTTCATAATTTCTGATGTCCTCCCGTTTTTCTCTCTTTGAACGCTTCGGCGTCGAACTCGAATACATGATCGTGCAACGCGACGACCTGCGGGTGGCGCCGTGGAGCGATCGCGTGCTGGTCGGACCCGACGGGAAGCCCGTGTCCGACATCGAGCGCGGTCGCGTGACGTGGTCCAACGAATTGACGGCCCATGTGATCGAGTTGAAGACGACCGACCCGGTCGCGAGTCTCGACGGGTATGCCGAGGCGTTTGCGCAAGAGGTGGGCGAGCTCAACCGCCGACTGGCCCCGCAGGGCGCGATGCTCCTGCCGACCGCGATGCACCCGACGATGCGACCCGAGGAGGCCGTGCTCTGGGCGCACGACAACAACGACATCTATGCCGCCTTTGATCGCATCTTCGACTGTCGCGGCCACGGCTGGTCGAACCTGCAAAGCGTGCATCTTAACCTGCCCTTTGGGAACGACGACGAGTTTGCCCGCCTGCATGCGGCGATCCGTCTGGTGTTGCCGCTCCTGCCCGCGTTGGCCGCGTCGTCTCCGATGGTGGAGGGGAAACTCACGGGCTTGGCCGACAACCGGCTGGCGTTCTACCGGAACAACTCCGCGAAGATTCCCGAGCTGTGCGGTCGCGTGATTCCGGAGCCCGTTTACTCCGAGGCCGATTACCACCGAGCGATTTTTGAGCCGATCGGCCGCGCCCTCGCGCCGTATGATCCCGACGGCGTGCTCGAACCGGTGTTCAGCAATTCGCGCGGTGCGATTGCGCGCTTCGACCGCGGCAGCATCGAGATCCGCCTGCTCGACCTGCAAGAGTGCCCGGCCGCCGATCTCGCGATCGTGCGCACGATCGTCGCCCTCCTGCGCGAACTCGTCGCCGAAACCCAGCTCCCGCTCGATGCTCAGCAAGGCGTGACCGTCGACGAGCTCGCCCCTGTCTTTCACGCGTGCGTGGAGCAGGGCGACGCGGCGAAAATCGCCACGCCGATTTTGCACCGCGCCTTCGGTTGGACCGACACCGCGACACCGACCTCCCACGAGCTCTGGCGCACCGCCATCGCGCGACTCAGCCCCGTCGCGAATGCCTCCGCGGCCGAGCAAGCCGCCCAGCAAGTCTACGTCACTCAAGGCACGCTTTCCCGCCGCCTCACGAAATCCCTCGGCGCAGCCCCGACCCCCGAAGCCATCACCGCCCTCTACCGCCAACTCGCGAGTGGGGCGGCCGAGAATCGGATGTTCTCCGCAGTTTGAATGTCACCTATTAAGTGACATTCGTTGCGCAGTAGCCCGGGTCGCAGAGCGGCGGGGCGCACCTCTTGGGTCGACCAAGAAGCCGCCGTGCTCGTTAACGTTTCCGCCAACTCTGGCCCCAAGACGGGCAATTGTTGTTGAGAAGGTTCGTTAAAAAACAATTGAACTACCCATAAAGAGTAGTTCAGATACCCGCCATGAAGCGTTTTGGCCGAGAAACCTTGGATCAAGCTCTCACCCTGCTCGGTGAGGTCTTGGCTCAACGCGGCCACCCTCCGTGTCATTTCGTGATCTGCGGTGGCTCCTCGCTCCTCGCGCTCGACCTGATTAGCCGCACGACCACGCGAGACGTGGATGTGCTCGCTCGGTTGGAAGAGCGACGCCTCGTCCAAGCCAAACCCCTGCCCGAGGCGGTCCGCGAAGCGGCCGAGGCGGTTCGGAGGGAACTCGATTTGCCGGCTGATTGGTTTAACGCCGGGCCGGCCGACGATTCATTTTTCAGACTTGGCTTTCCCGTCGGTATCGAAAGTCGGCTCACCCCGCGCGCTTTCGGATCGGTGCTCACGCTCAGTTTCATCAGCCGCTACGATCAGATTCATTTCAAACTCTACGCCGCCGCCGATCAAGGTCCCGGGCGTCACGTCTCCGACCTCCAAGACCTCCGGCCCACCACGGAGGAATTGCTCGCCGCCGCTCGCTGGACCCGCCTCCAGGATCCCTCCGATGGTTTCCGCCTTGTGCTCGCCGATCTTCTCAACCACTTGGGCCATGCCGACCTCATCGATCAACTTTAAGTTCGAGGCCCGCGCCGCCACGCTCGACCTCCTCTGGCGACAGTGGACGACGCTTGGCGTCTCCGGTCATGCCGCCCCCGCTTCCGGCGACTTCCTGCTGGACCCTGAGGCGCTCCTCCTCGCCTCGACGACGCTCGCCCGCTTCGACGCCCGTCTCTTCGACGAGGTCCTTGATTGGCTGCACGATCAGGCCGACTGGGTCAACCTCCAGCGCCTCGTCCGGCTGCAAAAAGATCATGCCTTGGGAGACGCCACCGTGCTCACGGCCATCGCTACTCGGCTGGCTCGCGTCCCCGCGCACAAAAAGTGGAGCACATTGGTTAAGGCTCACACTGGTCCCGCTGTTTCTCGGGCCCCGCTCTTTCCCGAGGCCGGACACTTCGGAGCGACTGATCCCGATTTTCTCGCCCAAGGTTGGCAACGCGGCCTCATCCGTTATCGCGGGCTCGCTACCGCTCCGCGCATGGATCACGCCGGCAACCTCCTGCTCAAACTCCGCGCGCTCTTTGGTCGGCAATCCCGCGCCGAAGTCATGGCTTGGCTGCTCGCCCACGATTCTGGGCACCCAGCAGAGATCGCCCGCCAAACCGGGCACTTTCGCCGTTCCATTCAACTTACCCTCAACGAACTCGAGCGCTCTGGTCACATCCGCGCCCGCCGTGAGTCTCGCGAAAAACATTTCTCCCTGCCACACGACGACTGGCGCTTTCTCGCCACGTGGAAAAATCCACCCGAACAAGGTTTCCCTGCCTGGATGCCCTGGGCCGCGGTGTTTCGCTGGCTCGAGCAATTTCACGCTCTGCTCAATGATGCCGCTCTCGCGACTGCCTCACCTGAGTTACAGGCCATCGAATGGCGCCGCCGCCTCGACTACGCCCCACTCGCGGATAGCCCCTTGCCCGCCTCGCTCACCCTCCCCGTTGAGACTCGCGGCCCCGACGCCCTGGCCGCCCATCAGGACCGCTTCCGCAGCCTGATTGCCCGCTTAGCCCACACCTAAATCCATGAACGACCCCGGCGAACTTCTTCTCTTCCAGACCGAGGACGGGCGACGCGCATCGACGTCCGTCTCGTCAGCGAGACCGTCTGGCTCTCTGCCGGACAGATTGCCGGCCCCTTCCAGCGCGACAAATCCACCATCTCCAGCCACATCCCAAACGTTTTTGATGAGGGGGAAATGAAGCCCGGCTCAGTTGTTGCAAATTTTGCAACAACTGCCGCCGCCGCGAAAACTTACCAGGTCGAGCACTACTCCCTCGATGTCATCATCTTCCGAAGGCTACCGCGTAAAATCTCATCGCGGCGTCCAGTTCCGTGTCTGGGCCACCCAGCAACTCCGCGACTACCTCGTCAAAGGCTTCGTCCTCAACGATGAGAAGTTCAAGCAGGGCAAGGGCAGTTACTACCTCGACCTGCCTGCTCGCCCGCATCCGCGACATCCGGTCATCGGAAAAGGAATTCTGGCGCAAGGTCCTCGAAATCTACGCCACCAGCGTCGACTACGATCCCCTTGCCGAGCCCTCGCCGGCCTTCTTCGCCACCGTGCAAAACAAGCTGCACTGGGCCATCCCCCACCACACCGCCGCCGAGCCGATCGCCGAGCGGGCCGACGCCGCCAAACCTCACATGGGCCTCACCGGGCTGGCCCAAAGGACAACTTGCCCCGCCCCGGTGGCCGTCCTTGGCCAACAGGACAACTAACTCGTCGAGTTCCGTGTGCTTACCTTGGTCGTTTGGCATGAGTTAATGGCCGTGGCGACACGGTCCTTAATTGTCGCGAGAGTGGCGTGGTCGTGGTCGGCGACGAGGGTTTCGAGCCAGTCGTCAAAATTGGCAACGGGTCGGTCTGGGATTCGGGCAGAAGCCGCCAGCGGCGGGCGGACCAGTTGTAGTAGATGCGGTCCCCGCGATAACAGTAGGGACGATCTAACGAACGCAGAATATCCGGCAACAGCAGAGGGGTGCAGCCGCCGGTGATCAGGCCTCCGACGAAACGCAGTTCATATTCCTGAGTTTCGTCCAACGCGGGTGTGGTGGTGGGATCGAAGGTCAACCAGCTGTCGCGATGCAGCCCCGGCATGAGTTCCGGAAGCAGGCCGATGTCGGCGGCGATTTCCGCCGGAGATTTGGAAAAGAGCAGGGCCTGTCCAGAGCGGACGCGGGCTAGGCTGGGCTCGCAAGCGCAACGCTTGGTGGGGCCTGAAATACTCAGCGGCGGCGCGGGGTGCCGAGGACGCCTTGCTTTGAGGCGACGACGCGGGCGGCGACGGAGTTGGCTTCGCGGAGGGCGGCGAGGGGAGGGAGTCCGCGGAGCCACGCGGCGAGGAGGGCGCCGTTGAAGGTGTCGCCTGCACCGACGGTGTTGACGGCTTTGATGTTTTTGGGAGCGACGACGGTCGGTTGATCGCTTTCTGGGGGGAGCCACCAGACGCCGTCGGCTCCGCGTTTCAGAATGATGTCGCCCGCGAAGTCGCGCCGCAGTTTTTGCAGGGCGGTCGTGAGGTTCTTGGCGCGGGTGATGGCGAGCAGTTCGTGCTCATTGGTCAACAGCACAGTGAGCTGAGCGAGCACAGGGTGCAGTGCGGCGAGCGTCCAAGGCTTTTCAAGAATGGGGCCGGTATCCAAGGCGGTGAGGACGCCGGACGAGCGGAGTCGAGCGAAGGTGCGGGCGATTTGCGCGAGCGGGGGGTGGGGCCAACCGCAGACGAGGACGGCCGCCGGTGGGTTGCGCAAAAGCTTTTGCTGGGGAATGACCGGAGTCGTGCCGGGGTAATAAAAAGTGGCGCGCTGATGCTGGGAGTTAGCGGCGGTGACGTTGAGGGCCGTGGCGGAAATTTGCCGAGGCGACTGGATGGTGACGCCGGCGGATTCGAGCCAAGTGCGAGCGAGGGAGCCGAGTCCATCGGGTCCGATCGCGGTGTGGAGCGTGACGTCGACGCCGCGGCGCGCGGCGACGAAGGCGGCGTTGGCTCCGTTGCCCCCGATGGTGACGAGCGGCGCGTTTTCCAAGAAGACGAGATTGCGCGTGGTGAACTCGGTGTGGTTCGGCCACGTGGGCAGCTGCTTGGTCGCAGGCAAAATCAGATCGACGACGGTGCCGCCGATGATGGCAAGGTGAGGGCGGGGCATGAAAGATTTACTCATGACGAATTACGGGGTTTGACGCACCGGGGGCGACGCGTTCCCAATGAGAGGGTCGTGCGGAGGCAGAGAGCAAGGGAGCCTCGCCGCCCTCGCCGCGGAAAAGGAAGGGGTCGTTTAATCGAGAGAGCGAGAAAGAGGATGATAACGAGAACGACCTAATAACCGCTGTCTGTGCCAGGCGGAGTGCCGACAGGAGACTCACCGTGATGCTGGGCTTTGTCCTTGAGATGTTTTTCGTAGAAGGTGGGCCACCAGTCGCGGCCGGGGAGGGCGAGGTCGTCGGCTTTCATTTGATCGTAGGCGGGGCGGACGCGTTGGTAGACTTCGTCCATCGCGGCGCGGGTGCCGTAGTGTTTCTCGAGCCACCGACGGCCGATCTGGGCGTGCAACACCTCGTCGGCCCAATCGTAATCCTGAAACGCCGTGGCGAGGTCGTTGCGACCCGCGGTCGCGAGGGCGACTTCGGCCTGTTTGCCGGACTTGCCCATCAGGCCTTGCTCGATGCCCCAGAGAAAGGCGTAGCGGTCGGCGGGCGGAAGGGCGGCGTTGGGGTAGGCGGCAAAGCCGGTGTGCGACGGCATTTTGGTGAAGTCGACACCCTGTGAGGCAAACGCGACCTCGCCGAGCATGCAGTGGCGGGTTTCGTCCCACAGGTGCCGGGCGAGATCGTGATAAAACTCCCACGGTTGATCGCGCCACTCGGCGAGCACGGAGGCGACGAGCTCGGAGACGTGCATCTCTTGCAGGCGCACGTTCATCATCCACCAGATGCGTTCGTGCACTGGGCGATCATCGGCGGGAACGATGCCACGCGAGTTCCACACGCGGGGAAAACGGGCGTCGCGACGGGGTTTTTGGGAAATGGTTTGAGGCGGCGTGGTCGCCCGTCGCCCGGGCAACGATTCGGCAGCGGGGCGTTCGTCTTCGCCGTGGATGCCGCCGGCGGCCACGAGGTAGGCGTTGAGGTGATCGCGCCACGCGGAGAGCGACGCGGCGAGGCCCGGGTTTGAATCGGCCCGTTGCAAAGCGGCGATGGCTTGTTCGCCCCAGGCGATTTGCGCACGCTCTTCGGCGATGACCATCACGAGCAGGCGCCGAGTGGGGTGATCCGTGAGCGGGTTAGATTGGGCGAGATGGGCGTCGAACGCGGCCGCGACGCTGGTCTTGAGGACTCCGTAGAGGCCGGTGAGGAATTCGAGGGTATTGTTCGCACTGCGTAACTCTTGCACCAAGATTTCGAGTGCGGGATCGGGCGTCTTGTCGAGGTGGTGCGGCGGCGTGCGCATCTCGGTGACGCGTCGGCGAAACCACGAGCTGTGTTCAGCGTCCTGCCAGAGGTGCAGAGAGAAGGCGCCCTTGACCTCCCACTCGGGGGTGAGGTTGAAGCGTTCGGCCATCAGCAGCATCGCCTGCGATTTGAGGTAAACATAGCGACGCAGGCGCATGACCGTGGTGTCGACCGACAGACCCGCGACGGCGGCCTGGACGTGCGTGCAAAGGCCGGCGAGGGAGGGAGCGGAAAGGGATGAGGTGCGCATGGCTTCAGGCTATCAGATCGAACGGAAAGGTTCCTGTCTCAGAGTGACAATTTACGGTGGCGCATTGCTGCGAGCGAGCGCAACTTCGCGTCCGGCGTCGCCTGAGGGTGAAAGGTGAGGCGCAGTCGGCGTCGTCAGTCCCTTAACTGGGAAGATGGGGCGCGAGTAAACGGAGGGCGTTGCGGCAGAAAATGTCGGCCACATCGCTTGAATCGAGTCCCGCGTCGTCGCAGGCCTCCCGAAGGCAGAGAAGCGACTCGAGACCGACGAGGGTCATGCTTGTTGGGGTCGCGGCCGAGTGGTCGTCGCGCAGATTCTCGGGATGGAGCCAAAAGAAGCTGTCGCCGGTGGAGACGCAGCGACCGCGCGCTTCGCTGACGCCGAAATCGGAGCCCCAGAGCACGCGACGCGGTCCGAGCACTTTCAACGCAGCAGCGAAGGCCTCGGATTCACAGATGGCGGAGGTGTCGACCACGGCGTTGTCGAGGTCGGCCACGGCGTGAAGTCCCTCGCGCCCATGGCGGTAATTGAAACTGCGGCCGATGTGCGCGAGGATCAGGCGCACGTTGGGGTAGGCGCGGCACAGGCGCCGCAGTGAACGTTGATTGTCAGGGTCGGCCATTGCCCGATCGCGGACGATATGCAGGAGCAGGACGCCCTGCGTCTCGTGCAGGAGCTCCCACATCCAGTCCGGCGCATACTCCTCGATGGTTGCGTTCATGGTATCGGGCCGACTGGAGTAGCAGTGGTAGACTTTGATGCCGCAGAAACGTCCGCTGCGCAGCGCGGTGGCGACGACTTCGCGATCATCATCGGGGGAGACTAGCATCAGAGTGCGGCTGAGAGGCGTGCCGTGTTGAGAGACCTCGTCGGCGATCCATGTGTTGATCGCCGGGCGGTCGGCGGAGGGATGAGGCATGCCGAAGTAGAGTCCGTGAATCGTGGAGGCTGGCATGTAGCGGCTGAGGGCGGAGCGGTGTTCGGCGCAACCGAACACTTGATTCTCAGGGAGAAATTTCCACGGATTCGACGCAAAATGGTCGGCCCGAAAGGGGTGCACATGGATGTCGAAAATCTCCGCGGGCACGAAATCGCGCAGCGAGGCGGCGAGGGCCAGATCGGTGGGGGTGAGCTGATCAGCGTATTTCATCGAGGGGAAAAAGAGGGGGCGGAAATCGAGCGGCTGGCATTCGTCGGAATGCCGACGAGAGCGGTCCAGTGGCTAGTGAAGCTGAGCAAAACCCAGTTGGCGGGGAAATCAACGCCCCCGATGGCGAATGATCATAAAACCAAGGCTTTTACGGGAAGGACTCTTGTGTGGAAATGCGGTTTCCGCACAGTCGAGTGATCAGCGATCGGATTCAACGAGCAGAGAGCTTTCGATGAACTCCGTGTCAGAGAGAACTCACGGCCCAGATGGGCCCACCAACACCCCAACCCCAAATCTTTGCGCAGCGATCCATCATGAAGGCACTGAAGTTCATGTTTTTTGACTATTGGCCTTACGAGTATGCGAAGGGCTTTTCCTACGTCACCAACACCCCCACGAAGTCGGCGCACAATCCTCTGTTCAGCCGGGACATCAATTCCCGGTTCAAGGGGCTGAACTTCCACACGGTGATCTATGATCGGGAGGAGCGGATCTTCAAGGTCTGGTATTGCACGCGGTTCTATGACTTTGAAACGCTGGAGCACGAAGAGTATCTCGTCTACGGGACGTCGGCGGACGGGATCAAGTGGGACTTCCCGAATCAAGATGTGGTTGAGGGCACCCACTTCGTGACGAAGCGGGAAGTGTGCGCGATGGGTGCCTCGGTGATCAAGGATGTCGAGGACAAGGCGATGCCTTACAAATTGCTGATGCGGCCCAAGAGCGACCCGAATATCCATGCGTTTTACTCGAGGGATGGAATCCATTGGGAGCGGGTTCAAGACGAGCCGGTGTTGCGCAACGACAACGACAGCCAGGTGAGTTTTTACCGGGACAGTGAGACGAAAGTCTACAAGGCCTGCTTTCGTGGCAGTATCGGCAACCGCCGAGTTTTTCAGTCCCAGAGCAGGGACTTTGTGCATTGGTCGGAGCCGGTGTTGACGCTCGACACGGACATGGCCGATGGACCGCAGGTGCAGATCTATAGTTTTCAAATGTCTCCGTATGGCAATTACGCGATCGGGTTGGCCCCGATGTATAATACCGTGGAGAGCGACATGGGCACAGGAAAGATGTTTGGCATCACGGACATCAAGCTGGCGTTTTCTCGGGGAGGCTACAACTGGAAGTGGGCACACAATCAGAAGCGCTTCATCGAACTCGGACCGGAGGGCGATTTCGACAGTCACATGATCTACACCGCCTCCGATCTGGTCTGCCTCGAGGATGAGATCAGAATTTACTACGCGGGAATTTCGCATGATCACGGCGATTTTGAGGCTTATAAGACCAAGCCGCAGGCGATGGGCTACGCGACGTTGAGACCCGACGGCTTCACGAAGATTTCCTGTGAAAGCCAAGGGGAGTTGCTCACGCGAACGTTCAGCGTGTTGCGGCCGGAGATTTTCCTGAATTGCGATTCAAGTCAGGGCGCTCTTCAGGTCGAACTCCTCAACGAGGATGGGTCGGTGATCGAGGGATTTGAGCGGGGAAACTGCCGAGTGATTTCGGAAGACAACCTCAAGAAGCAGGTGGAGTGGATTAAGGCGCCCGATGTCTCGAAGATCCTGAAGACGGTGATCCGGATCAAGGTGTATGCGGAGAAAGCGGACCTCTACTCGATGACCTTTCCCAATGGAAACGACATCGATCGCTATTGGGATTTTAAGGAAGCCCTCTTCTCTCGGCCGCTCCGAGATGTCGATGAGGACGCGTTCTTCATGCACGTCTGAATCGTTGGGGATAGTTGACTTGTCATCGCGATGCACGCGGATGGATTGCCGCGTCGCGGGCTCCTCGCAATGACAAACCCGACCACGTCTGAACCGTTGAATCGACGAGTTCAGACGGCGGCCGTCGTCGGCGGAGAAGACGCGTGAGTCGCGAAGATTAAGCGAGGGTGACCCGAGCGCCGGTGCGGAGGGATTCGAAGCAAGCGAGGTTGAAGCGGACCGCTTGAATGCCCTCGGCGAGCGTGGCCATCGGCGTGATCTTGCCTTCGCAGGTATCAAGAAAATCCCCGGCTTGAATAATGAAGGGACCGTCGCGATCAAGGGGAGGGAAGACTTCCCAAGTCCACTCCTTCTCGCCGAGGGCCAAGTGACCCCAGCGGCAGCGGTGAAACTCCACGATGACACTGCCGTCGGCGGTGTTGAATTGGAGGGTGGCTTCGTTGGGCGCCTGAAACTGGTTGAGCGTGTAGGTGATGATCGCACCGGACTGATTGCGGGCAACGACGGCGACGGTGTCCTCCACCTCAACCCCGTCGAGCACTTGATGCCCGGCATCACAAAGGACGGACGCCGTGGGGCCAGTCATCCATTCCGTGAGGTTGAACATGTGGGTGATCGCATCCTGGATCGCGCCGCCGCCCTGCGCGTGGTTGTTGTAATAAATCTCGCGGTAGGCGGGCCGGAAGGTCGGAAAATTCTGACCTGAAATGATGGTGGCCGCACGGATGGGGCCGAATTTGCCGCTGTCTAAAAATGCCTTTGCGCCGCGCACATCAGGTCGGCTGTGTTGGACGTAGGCCACGCGGCAGACACGGCCTCCGGCCGCAAGGGCGGCCTGCAACTCGCCCATGCCGTCGAGCGAAAGCGAAAGGGGTTTTTCGATCAGGCAATGGCGACCGGCTTTCAAGACCTCGGTCGCGATCGACACATGGCTGGGCGCGGGCGTGGCCACGACGGCGGCGGTGCAGTCGGGGCGGGCCATGGCCTGCTTCCAATCGGTGGAGGTTTCCACCTGATACTTGGTCGCCATGTCGGCGAGGATGGCGGGTCGGGTGTCGCAGGCGATCACGCGGCAGCGGCCGGTTTTCTGAAACGTGCGGACGTGGCGTTCGCCGATGCTGCCGCAGCCGATGATAAGAACAGTGGGAAGATCGCTCATGGGGAAATAACCGTTGGGTTGAGTGGGGAGAAGGGGCTGCTTGAAGAAAGGCTGGTTGGGAGAGATGTCATGCGGGATCAGCGAGGGCCTCAAGAGGTGTGCATCGGTCTCATAATGCAGCCGATGTCACCACGCCGTCCAACCGCCGTCGACGACGAGGTTGTGGCCCGTGACGAAGGTCGCTCCGTCGGAGAGGAGAAACAGGGTGGGGGCGGCGATTTCGCTGTGTCGGCCCACCCGACCGAGGGCGGTCTTGCGACCGATGACCGCGGTAAACTCAGGATAGGTAGCCTGGATGGACGGATTCGGGAAGGGACCAGGCGAGAGACAGTTGAAGCGCAAACCGTGAGGGCCGTAGTGCACGGCGAGGTAGCGGGAAAGCTGAAGCACGGCGGACTTGCTCGCGCCGTAGTCGATCGGGTTGACTTTCATCGGGGCGAGGTAGACCCGCGGATCGGGCGACACCATGCCATACATGCTGGAAAACAGGACGATGCTCCCCGAGCCGCGCGGCTTCATGTGCTCGGCGAGCGAACGGCACATCACGAACGTCGGCGTGAGCGAGTGGACGAAGGTGTGCTGGAAATCCGAGGCCGAGAGTTCTTCGAGAGATTTCCCGGCGGATGAAACGTAGGCAAGATGCGCGACTCCATCGGGCACACCGTGTTCGGCCACGAGGCCGTCGACGAGGGCGGGGATCGTTTCGGCGTCACTCAGGTCGACCGCGATCGGGATCGTGTGGCGCAGGTCGTGCTGGCGGACGAACGCCTCTGCTTTGCCGGGCAGATCGAGACACAACACCTTGGCGCCTTGTTCATCGAGCGCCGTGGTGATGGCGGAGCCGAGATAACCGGCGCCGCCGGTCACCCAGATTAACTTATCGGCGAGAGAGAGAGAGTTCATAGGTAAGCAATAATTATAGTCCGCTGATCATTAGTGATTCGATGGCGAGATACTCATCGATACCGTAAAGTGAGCCTTCGCGATCGAATCCGGACTGTTTGACGCCACCGAAGGGCGAGGTCTCGGAGGAAAGCAGGCCGGTGTTGATACCGACCACGCCGCGTCCGCTATCCGCAGAGACCCACGGGCCGGTGACGACGGGAGGCTGGGAGGGGGCGTTCAAATGCATCGGCCGCCGTCGACTTCGAGGCAGACTCCCGTGATGAAGTTTGAGGCGGGCGCGGAGAGAAAAACTGCGGCGTTTGCGACGTCCGCCGACTGACAAAGTCGCCCGAGCGGAATGGAGTTGAGAAACGGCGTGCGATTCTCGGGTGTATCGGGTTTGCCCATGAAAGTGGTGAGGAGCGGCGTATCGGCAATGGCGGGATTGATGGCATTGACGCGGATGTTGTCGGGGGCGAGTTCCACCGCCATTGATTTGGTGAGGAGCAGGACGGCTCCCTTGGAACCATTATACCAAGTGAGGCCGGGGCGCGGGCGCACGGCGGCGGTCGATCCGATGTTGATGAAGCAGCCACCTTGTTGGCGGCGGAAGACGGGCACGCAGTGCACGGCGGAGAGGTAAATGCTCTTTACATTGACCGCATAGAGGCGGTCAAAAAACTCCTCCGTGACGTCCAGCATGGGACTATTGGGGTGGCTCATCCCCGCATTGTTTACCATCACGTCAATGCGACCGAAGTGGTCTAGGGTCGTTTGGACGAGCCGAGCCATGTCGACGGATTGGGCGACATCGACGCGGCACGAAACCGCCTGGCCGCCGTCGGCGGTGATGGCGACGGCCACCCGATCGGCCGCCTCGAGATTGAGATCCGCCACGACAATGCGCGAACCCTGTCGGGCGAACTCTTGACACATGGCTTCGCCAAAGCCGGACCCGCCACCGGTGACAATCACGACCCTATTTTTCATACTCGGGGGCATGTTCATAAAGGGTGATCCCGGTTTAAATCAGTTGGATTTACTTTGCCGTGTAACCGCCGTCCACGGGGATGTTGGTGCCGGTGACGTAGGTGGAGGCATCGCTAAGCAGGAAGATGACGATGCCGTTGAACTCATCGGGATTGGCCATGCGGCCCAGCATCGTCATTTTTCCATAGCGTTCGAGAAAGGCGTCTGCCTGGGGAGCTTCCGGATTGTAAATCCCGCCGGGAGAGACCGCATTGCAGCGCACTTTTTTCAAACCGAAATAAGAGGCGTAGAAACGGGTCATGTTGATCATACCGGCCTTGTGGAAAAAATAGTCCGGCATCGCGGACATCGCGGTGCCCGTGTAGTTGTGCGGGTTGGGACCGACCATCCCCATCATCGAGGAAATACTGACGATGCTGCCGCCGGTGGCCTGCTTCGCCATCGCTTCGGCAAAGGTGTTCAACGTCAGGTAATATCCCGTGGCGTTGGTTTCCATCGAGTCGCGCCATTCGTCGGCGTGCGGTTTCTCACCCTTCATGGGGCGGCTGACGGTGTTGTAAACGAGGCCGTCCACGCGACCATGGGCGGCGAGCACGGCATCGCGAAAGGCGAGGACGGATTCCTCCGAGCTGACGATGAGTGGCTCGACTTGAACGTTCACGCCCGCTTGGCGCGCGCGTTCGAGGTCGGGAGCGAATTTTGCAGGATCGCGGGTGCCCACGACGAGGGTGGCCCCGGCTTTTCCGATGGCCGTGACGAGTTCACGACCGAGCAGGCCGGTGCCGCCGCATTGCACGACGACTTTGCCTTTGAGCGAAAACAAATCAGACATAGGGAGAAGTGTTGGAATTGGTCATAGGATGCGCGAGATCTGGGAGATTTATCAAGCGGTGGCTTGAGTCTTGCGCGGGCGGCCTCCGCGCACGCCATTGAGTTTGGCCGCCCGGGCTTTAGCCGGAGAGCGGGTGCTCCCGCCTTGCGCTCCAAGTGACTTGGCGGCATGATTTACGGGTGGTGGAGGTGCCTCCTTGGATGTCTTGTAGGTGTCGAGGGCTAATTTCAGCGCGGCTTGGATTTCACGGGCTGCCGCCTCGCGGGTATCCCCATGGGCCATGACGCCGGGCATGTCGATCACTTCGGCGATGAAGCATTCATCACCGGGCAGCGGGCTATACCGAATGCGCACTTCATATTTATTTGAGTCGATTTTCATGAGTTGAATTTCTGTAGTTGTTCGCGGACTTGTCGGATTTGATAGGCTTTGGCCTTCCCGCCGGTGCTGTGTTGCAGATTAATCAGATCGCGGGCCGGCATGCGAAATGTCCTGTGACTGCCTTCCTGTTTGGCGGAATAGCCGAGGCGGACAAGTAGGTGGGAAAGATCGTCATAGCGGATATTCGCATCGGCCGTGCCACTCATCACTTTGGCGAGGGTCTTTTCCCAAGTGCTCATCGGGTGGTGATAAAAACCCAACCGCTTGGGTTGTGCAAGGACAATGGCGTTGTGAATCTATTCAACGGCGACCGAGCAGCCGGTGCCGCCGCACTGCACGACGACTTTATTTCTGAGCGAAAACAAATCAGACATAGGGAGAAGTATTAGCGGGGAGCGAATCGACGTTGCCTCTGACGGTGGCGAGCCTCTGGTCGAAATACTCGCGAAGGCCGCCGACATCCGAGCCGAGGTTGAAGACGTTGACGCCTTCGGCCACGAATT
>Ga0209390_10002651_pt1 | contig 30766 bp, 28 predicted proteins | sample BON01_FD_187212 | JGI IMG/M metagenome (GOLD analysis project Ga0209390, IMG submission 187212) | Freshwater microbial communities from Lake Bonney liftoff mats and glacier meltwater in Antarctica - BON-01 (SPAdes) (version 2) | ecosystem: Environmental > Aquatic > Freshwater > Ice > Glacier...
CCAGTAGAACCGAGCGAAATTCTTCTACGTTCGTTATCTGATCCGGGTCAATATGTTTTATCTTGTCGAGCATCGACACAAAGTTATGTTTTTATCCAAATTGTTCCCGGACTTTTTGAGGGGATACCGTGGGAAGCTAGGCAAATTTGGGGTTCGATACTAAACACCAGCCGAATGTGGGCAGTAATGTGTAGAGATTTTTTCAATGATACCGAAACCACAAAACTTTTGGTATATCGCCATTTTGCTTGGCTTACTGCCTTACGTTATCAAATGCGTGAATCCAAACCTTGGAAAAATGGAGGTAAAAAGCACAATAAAGAGTACAAAGAATTTTACACCATTCCAGAAAACGAAACAAAGTTAGAAACCGAATTGGAGAAATATCTTTCTGCTGCTGAATTAGGCAAAATTTTGAACGCGAAAAATAAAACGGTGGTAACTATACAGCCGCCTTCGGCGGCCAAAGCGTGAAAAAGCACAGATCAGAAAAAAAAGTGTTGCCAATATCTCAAAAGGCTGTATTTTTTGGGGTCTAAAAAGATGTTTCAATCGTGATAGAGTCTGATTACATAGCAAGAATAGCGGTTTTAGAGGCCGAGAATGCGGAACTCCGCCTTCAGGTGTCTCCCATTCTCTTGCTTGAATCAGAGAATAAAGCCTTGCGAGAGCAGGTATTGTTTTTGAGCCAAAAGTTGTCCGATCTGGCGATCAAGGTCGAACAAATATCCGTCCGAAAAGACAGTAATAATAGCAGTATGCCCCCAAGCGGCGATTTTGGGCGCAAAACCCGAAGCCTTCGCAGGGCATCGGGACTTAAGCCAGGTGGTCAGCCGGGCCATAAAGGGACGACTCTGGAGATGACCTCCAGTCCCGATCATATTGCGCCGCTTGTGCCCTCCTTTTGCAGTATTTGTGCCAAGGTCTTGGACTCCGAAAAGGCCAAATTAGTCGAGCGTCGGCAGGTGATCGACATTCCCCCCATCAAAGCGGAGACAACCGAGTACCGATCATTCGGCATTGTGTGTGGCTGTGGGCACCACCAAGTGGCATCTTTCCCCCAAGGCGTGGACAACCATGTTCAGTACGGCCCTAATATCTCGGCATTGACAGTCTATCACAATGTTTACCAATATATTCCCTTCAAACGGCTCCAAGACTTTTTTACCCATATCTGTCATTTACCGCTCAGTATAGGAACTTTGGAGAACATCGTGATACGCATGGCTGACAAAGCCCGTCCAATCTGGAGTGGTTTGCGCAAACCATTGGAGCAATCCAAATCAGTAGGCGCTGATGAGACAGGGGCTAAGGTCAACGGTAAAAAACAGTGGATATGGGTATGGCAAAACGCCCTCATCACCTTTATTGCTATATCTGCTTCCCGGGGCAGCATAATCATAGACGCCTTGTTCCCCAATGGATTCCCTTTGGCAACCTTGTGTTCCGACCGATGGAAAGCGCAGCTCAAAACTTTCGCCAAAAACCACCAGCTCTGCATAGCCCACCTGTTACGCGAACTTGAATATCTGATCCAGGCCGAAAAAACTTCATGGGCCAATCAATTCAAAGAACTCTTGATCAAAGCCATCAAACTCAAACAAACACAGTCGGCTTATGACAAAAATAATCCCCAGGCTATCGAGTTAGAAAACCAACTTGATGCGCTGATTGCCCAAACAATCCCCACCCCAAGTGCAAAAAAAACAATAAGCCTCCAAAAGTCTATGGCTAAATACCGCCTATTCATCTTCCCTTTCCTCTATGACCACTTAATACCTTACGACAACAACGCTTCTGAAAGAAGTATCCGAAATATAAAGGTCAAGCTTAAAGTATCTGGACAATTCAAGTCCGGACAAGAGCATTATTGTATCCTCCGATCAATTATCGACACCACCATCAAAAATGGACAACCCGTTTTCCAGGCCGTGGCCGCTATCGCTCTCATGCCAATGCCGCCGAAGGCGGCTGTATAGTTACAAACGGTGCAATTGCTTGCAATGCAATCAAAAACAATAAAAAAACTTTTGGATGAGGGTAAAATTGATAATCTAAAATTTTTGGAATTTGAAAAAATGGTAAAAGAATTATACGAACTCCAAGGCAAGAGTGAACGCATTAAAAACTTTCCTTATCCGCGCCAGTTTGCATCATCCAATACATACTTTATCAGAATGTTTAGCATCCTATTGCCTTTTGGAATGCTGAAAGAATTTGACAAACTCAACGAAAGCGTAGATGGCATAATGAAAGGAAATATGGTTTGGTTGGTTATTCCTTTTGCTATGTTGATCTCTTGGTTCTTTACAACCTTAGATCAAATTGGTGAAGGAACTGAAAATCCGTTTGAAGGTGGCGCAAATGACGTGCCCATTTCACAAATGAGCCGCACAATGGAACGCGATATGAGAGAAATACTAGGCGAAACGGAATTGCCACAAGCATTACAACCTAAAAACAACATTATTTTATAACTAAAATTCAACAACAATGAAAAAAAGAGAAAAATTAGCAATCATCCGAAAGTTTTACCCTAATGCGTTAACCACTATTGATAGTGTTAATATATTTATCGATTATTTAGAAGATAAATTAGATTTAGAACCTTCACAAGTGATGCTTGCAGATAGTATTTGCAGCGATGATGTAAATAGTATCCAATATCCTGCAAGAGCTCACGAGTTTTTAGGACCATTTAAAATGGGTGGTTTAGATGGTTTCCCATTTACAGGACTTACAGGAATGGGTGCTTTTGCAAGCCATGTACCAGATGAAGGAGCTGTACTAATTTATTACGGACCACATATTGGCATAACAAAAGACGGAAAAATTGGTGAAATTCACCGTTTAGGCCAATCAAAAAACACTGGTTGTTGTGGAGCAGCAAAAGGCGCACTGAATAAATTATTAAGTAACCAAATAGTAGAAGGAAATATTAGCGAAATGGACTACCAAATGAATACCATTGAACAAATTTTATTTAAGGCAAAAGATAGAATTTTGAATGAAAAAGTGCCGCTTTTTGAAGCTACCGAAGTTATTTATGAAGCTATTGATAAACGAATAAACGAGTTAGTAGAAAGCACAAACTACAACTGTAAATATGTAATTTTAATGGGAGCCGTGCTTATAAATAGCGACTCAGATATGGGTTCATTTACACACAATAAACGCTTCGATGTTATTGACCTTGCAACACTCAAGCGTCAAAGTCTGTTAGAAGAATATTATACTTTTTAAATAGTTTAGTACTGAACAACCATTAAAAATATTAATCGAAAAAAGAAATGACACAAAATTTTGACAGAACAAACCCAGACGAGGCCGATGAATATTTCATGGATTGCATTCGGGAGGGTAACTTAAAAAATGCTATGACTTGTTTTGACCCAGATGGAGTGTATATGGACAAGGACGGAAATGCAATTAGTGGACTTGCGAACATAGAAAAAGTGGTTGCTAATCTTTGCAATATGAAACCTGACCTTAAAATTTACAAGCACAAAAATACTCCAGTCGGTAAAGACCTGATATATCGTTTAGACAAGTGGACTTTGACAGCTACCGACCCACAGGGAAATCCAATCAAAATGCAAGGAGCCTCCGCACATATAATGCGTAAAAACGCAGACGGAGTTTGGCTTTGGTTGGTAGACAATCCCTTTGCTGCATTATTCTTTGCTGACTGAATTTTGAAATAGTTAAATAGTTAAGTAAGGCGAACGCACAATCGAGTAGCCTGCCCCACCATGCAGAACATGGCAGGGAGAGGCGCTCTCACCACTGTATCCCGACTTTATCGGGACAGGCAGTACGGTTCTCGTATACAGCGGTTCATTAAACATCAGACTTAGCTGGGATGTATTATTTGATCCTGGAAAAAAAAATGTTCGGATTGATTTCATCTACCCATTATTCCCACGACTTCTGGGACAGCCTTTAGGCATTTTAAAAAATCACACCTGAAAATTCAACAGGATTTGTAGTTTTACGCCGTTTCAGAATTTGTACCCGCCCATCCGCGGCATTCCGAAACGCTATTTTATGGCCCATTCGCTCACTTTTTGCATTAACAATTACTGACCATGAAGAAAATTGGAATCCTACACGGGAAAGAAACGAGTTTCCCGGAAGCCTTCGTTGCACGCGTCAACGCTAAAAATGTCAAAGGTGTGCACGCTGAGCCTACCCATGTAGACGAACTGATGCAGGGTAACCCGACACCCTACGCCGTGATGATCGACCGGATCAGCCAGGACGTGCCTTTTTACCGCGCGTATGTGAAAAACGCCGCCCTCAATGGAACGGCCGTGCTCAACAACCCATTCTGGTGGAGTGCCGACGAGAAATTTTTCAACAACTGTCTCTCCACCAAAGTTGGCCTGCCTGTGCCAAAAACCATCCTGTTGCCCTCGAAAGAGATGCCACCGGACACCAGCGGCGAGAGTTTCCGCAACATGAAATACCCGCTGAACTGGGAGGAAATAATCGACTACCTCGGTGGTTTCCCCCTGTACATGAAGCCCCACTCTGGCGGCGGCTGGAAAAGCGTGTACAAAGTGCACAATTTCGACGAGTTCTTCACCGCCTACAACGAGACCAATACCCTCGTGATGATGTTGCAAGAGTGCATCGACTTCGATGCGTACTTCCGTTGCTACTGTCTTGGTGGCAAATACGTGCGCATCATGGATTACGAGCCACGCAACCCGCACCACCTCCGCTACGTGGCCGATTTCAAGCACGTCACCAAATCGCAGCGCGAAGAAATGCACCAGCTCGTGCTGATGATCAACGGCGCTTTGGGTTACGATTTCAATACCATTGAGTTCGCGATCCGCGACGGTGTGCCGTATGCCATCGATTTTTGCAACCCCGCGCCGGATGCTGATATCAACTCGGTAGGCGAAGCAAACTTCGAATGGGTGGTTGAAAATGCCGCCAATATGACCATAGAGAAAGCTTTGGCGCACAAAACAGGTGCAAATAACCTGACTTGGGGTACATTTGTACAAAATTCAGTGCAAGGCTTGATGCCTTCTATGGCTGCGCCTGTCGCTGCTGCTGCAAAACCCAAAAGCACTGGAAAAGCTTCCAAGGCTAAAAAGTAATTAATCCGTGACCGCAAGTGTTAAAAACGCTTGCGTTGTTCACGCTTCTCACAACTTGGGCATTCATGTCCGTTGTGATTTCCTGCCCGCGGGTTCAAGGCACCTGCGGGTTTTTTTTTATTTTTTAAGTTAAGGATAAACCAAAACTATAATCCGTCTCGTTGAAAGGTTTGATGAAATTAATAACCCATTATATTTCTTGTCATGCTGAAGCGCTGCCGTTCACAATACCGAAGGCAATGCAAAACCCTTGGCAGCGCGAAGTATAATTGAACTTCAAATCCTTCCACCATGAAGAAAACAACCATCCTATCCATTCTCGGCCTTACTATGGTCGCTGCGGTGTTCCTCACTGCTTTTTCTGTAAAAAATGCACCTCAAAGCGACACGGATGTCACTTTTGAACAATTTATAATGCAATTTCCGGCGAAGAGCCTCCCGTACACGTTGGACGAAGACAGCCTCGTGGCTGCCCTTAACAAGTCACTTACTGCAGATCGTAGCCAAGCCTCATACCGAAGCCTGGAACAACCAAAGAAACTGAAACACCAATATTTCAAGTTTCTCCCCAATCTTAGTGGTGAATCAAGCTTTAATAGATTACCGATAGCAGTAGAACCAATTGCCATACTTGCAACTGCAGACAATTTCGCCGTCCTGTACAGCATCAACAGAAGTTTCAGCGCAGGCTTTCGCACCTATAATATTGCGGTGCTCAATAAAAAGGGCAAGCAAATATCTTGCAATGTAGTTGGGAGTGTCCTGCCCCAAAACATTATCTCTTGCACCGTTTCTGCTGAGCTCATGGCGGAACTCAAAACCTGGAAGCCCATTTGGAAATTGGATTTTGATGAAAATGGCTCGGTGGATAACATGATAACGGATATTTCGCTCGTCGAATCCCAAACGGTGAATTTGATGGCCCCTACACCAGAATTTGTGTCCCCTTATTCTAAAAGGGAAAGGATTGCCCCAATTGTACCATTGGATGCCCCAACTACCGAAGCGGGTATCAAATCCAAATAAGTCCTCCCTGATTTTCTTTTCATAACATTGCGCTGTACCCAAATAGCGTGCGCTGTGTGTATACCCGTGCCAACGCGGTAAGATGTGTCATATCCCTTGATTTTCAAGCGCTTACCCCTACCCCAAAAATGGTATACACTGCAACGCCGTTTTCTGCTCAAATCCGCCGTTTACCAAAATATCCCTACCCTAAAAGGTGTAAAATCGCTCCTTTTGAAATTTTTTTTCAGAAAAACGGCGCTCTCAGGGTTTTTGGCATCCATTTTGGAATATACCAGGAAACAACGTTACAACGAATACAGCCACAACAAACTTAATCTTAATACTCAAAACCAAAATCGATCTTACATTATGAAACACATCAAATTAATCCCGGCTCTTTTCCTTGCACTGGCAAGCTTCTTTACCCTGAATGCACAGGAGACCCAGCCTACGTTCCAAGACTTTATAGCACAGTTCCCTAAAGCAGAACTGCCTTACACTTTCAATGCAGCAACACTGCAAGCGCAACTCGAAGCGCGCACCGCTACAAAAGCACCGCGCTTGGATTGGGAATTCTACCAGTTCCTTCCAGAACTCGAGCGCAGCGCAGCTTTCAGCAGCATGCCTGTACACCCACAGCCAGTTGCCGCTTTCGAAACAGCGCAATACACGGCAGTAGTGTACAACCTGGCACGTGGCCTGGCACGCGGAAACAAAACTTTCAGCATCACCGTTTTCACGAAAACAGGCGAATACATAGGCACACACTTTGTAGCAGGTGTTAATCCAGAGACTTTAACCGCAGCAACGATCAATGAAGATTTGACCGCCACGGTGTTGGAATACAAAGTGAACTGGACAAACAACTACCGCGACAACGGCCCGATCGGCAACAGCATCACTGGCCTGACCATTGTTGAAACGGGTGTTTTCTCGCTCGCTACTGCAGGCAACCCTGACCAAATTGTTTGGGCTAACCGCACAGCATCCACCAACAGCACCAACCTGGTTGAAATGAAATAATACATCCGGATCAGGGATGAAAAATAAGAGCCTCCTGTGTTTCACGACGCAGGAGGCTCTTTTTTTGATTGACTATTGGCGATTACATGACCTCCGATTGTTGAAGTAATTGTTGAAGTGTGAATTTTGATTGTTGAATTCCCGACCTTTGCACCCATGTTTCAACAATTCAACCGCGCTATGCTGCTGAGGATCGGGCTTCCTTCCGTTTTCTTTGCTCTGGTCATGTTTGCTTTCAGCGACCACCAACGATTCGCCAACCTGTCCAAGTCTGCTAACCTGGAAGAAGGACGCTGGGTGGATTCGGTATTCAATGCCTTGTCGGAAGACGAGCGCCTGGGCCAGCTTTTTATGCTGCGGGCCCACGACGATATGGATACCACTTATGAGCGGCAAGTCGACGATCTCATTCGCCAGTACAAGCCGGGTGGCTTGTGCTTTTTTAACCCTAGCCAAACTGGCACTGTAGAGAAACAAGCGGAACTGACCAACCGCTACCAAGCTTCCAGCCCCAGGGTGCCGCTGTTGATTTCCATGGACCTTGAGAATGGTCTGGGCATGCGCTTGCGCAATTCGGCCATATCCTACCCACGTGCCATGATGATGGGCGCCCTGCAAGACAACCGTTTGCTGTACGACATGGGCAAGGAAGTAGCACGACAGTGCCGGCGCATTGGCGTACACGTCAACTTCGCCCCGGTGGCCGACGTGAACAACAACCCCGGCAACCCCGTCATCGGGGAGCGCAGCTACGGAGAAGACCGGCTCAACGTGGCCGCCAAAGCATACCAGTACATGGCGGGCATGCAAGATGGGGGTGTGCTGGCCTGTGCCAAACATTTCCCTGGCCACGGCGATACCGATATGGATTCTCATTTCGACCTGCCACTCATCAAATACGACCGCAAGCGACTTGATAGTTTGGAACTGCACCCCTTCAAGATGTTGGCAAAAAACGGCGTAGGTTCCTTTATGGTCGCGCATTTAGCGGTGCCAGCGCTCGACAACCGGCCCAACCGGCCCACGACCTTGAGCCGCGCAACGGTGACGGATCTGTTGCGCAAAGAGATTGGTTTTGAAGGCCTTATTTTCACCGATGCCATGGAAATGGAAGGCGTGAAAAAGTTTTTTCCCAATGGTTCAGCGGATGTAGAAGCGTTCAAAGCGGGCAATGACGTGATTTTGTTGCCGGTAAATATGGCCGAAAGCTGGGCCGCCGTGCATGCAGCCTTGAAAGATAGCAGCCTCAGCCGGGAACAGCTTCATGCCAGTGTGAAACGGGTGCTGCGGGTAAAATACCGGCTTGGCCTCACAACACCGCAACGCGTCGAAACCGCCAATTTGCGCAGCGACATCAACACCCCAGCCGCCTACGCCCTCAAGCGGAAAATCGTAGCCGCTGCTATGACGCTGGTGCGCGACGACAAAAACCTGGTCGGCTTTCCAAACCTGGAAAACATGCGCTTTGCTTCCATTGCCGTGGGCGACACCAACCGCTCCGTGTTCCAAACCTACTGCGGGTATTATGCCCCGGTCAGCCATTTCAATATGGCCAAAACCACGGACTCGCTTACCCAAAACCGCTTACTCGATTCCCTGCGGCGATACGATGTGGTGTTGGCCAGTCTGCACGGCATGCGCACCGCGCCGCTGCCCAGCAGAATCTCCAGGGCGGAAGCTGGCGCGGACACCATGTACGGGCTTACATCCAGCCAGGTCGCTTTTTTAGAAAAACTAAACAAGCAGAACACAGTGGTGCTGACTGTATTGGGCAACCCCTACACCCTGCGTTGGGTGGGCAATGCAGCGGTCGTGCTGCAAGCCTACACTGAGGACCCGATGGCGCAGGAATACGCCGCGCAAAGCCTGTTTGGAGCCAGTGATATCAACGGTATTTTGCCCATTACGGCGAGCCCATTTGCGCATTTTGGCCATGGGTACAAAAAGATTTTTCCAAAAAAACGACTGGGTTACGAATTGCCGGAAGCTGTGGGTATGAGCAGCGATACCCTCGCGCTCATGGACGGAATTGTAAAAGATATGATCAGCAGCGGTGCCGCGCCAGGTTGCCAGATTTTGGTGGCGAAGGACAATAAAATCGTGTGGCAAAAGGCGTACGGCTACTACACCTACACCCAAATGGAGCCGGTCACCATCGAAACCATTTTCGACTTGGCTTCGGTCACCAAAGTGGCAGCAACCACCATTTCTGTGATGAAACTGGTGGAAAACGGGGAAATGTCGCTCGATGTGCCCATATCCAATTTTGTCCCGGAGCTAAAAAAGACCAATAAAAAAGATTTGACGGTGCGGGAATTGCTGGCCCACCACGCTGGGCTTCAGGCCTGGATTCCATTTTACCAGCAAACCTTGACGGCGGATAAAATGCCCAACCCGAAAATTTACCATGCAGCCGCTTCTAAGGAGTTCCGCATCCCGGTTGCCAAGGATATTTTTATGGAAAATGATTGGGTCGATACGGTTTGGCAGCAAATTTTCAACAGTCCCCTGCGGGAAAACAAGGAGTACAAATATTCTGACCTCGACCTATACCTCAACGCAAGAGCTGTGCAAAATCAGAGCGGTAGCACCGTGGATGTATTTGCGGAACAAAATTTCTATCGGCCGCTGGGTTTGTCCACCACGGGATTCAATCCCTGGAAAAGAGGCCTTACCTTGCGCTGTGTTCCCACGGAAGAAGACAACTATTTCCGCCGCCAAAAAATTCAGGGTTATGTGCACGACATGGGCGCGGCCATGTTGGGCGGCGTGAGCGGTCATGCTGGCTTGTTTTCCAACGCCAACGACCTGGCCAAGATATTTCAAATGCTGCTCAACGGCGGTTCTTACGGCTGGCACGAATACCTGAAACCGGAGACGGTGCGTTTGTTTACGACCCGTTATACCGCCAGTACCCGCCGTGGTATCGGTTTTGATATGAAAGAACTGGATGAAAAACTATCGGCCAATATGAGCCCGCTGGCTGGAAAAAACACTTTCGGGCACCTCGGATTCACGGGTATTTGCGTCTGGGCCGATCCCGATAAAAACCTGATTTTCATCTTTTTATCGAACCGAACCTATCCAAGTATGGAAAATAATAAATTGGGCGATGGGGACTATCGGCCTAAATTGCAGGGGCTAATGTATCGGGCGTTGAAGTCTCGGTGACCTTCTGCTCATACCTTGCAGATTTTTGCGGGAGGAAAAAGCCAGGCATTTGTGTATACTTATTGGTCGGACGATGAAAAATCGTCAGACCAAATGGCCCTCGTCCGACCACTTTTCGTAGTCTGACGAATAAGTCAAAACAAATTCAGCCCTTACCCATGACCTCCCCTAAAAACCTGGGCAAACCCTGAAAACTCGGGACAACTACTATTCAAACTCGACAAACAAAATCTTATACAAATGAACAAATCGGAAAAAGCCCTGCCCCGCCCCCTATCCCAAAAAGACCTCGACGAAATTCGGGAAGAAAACCTGGAAAAGGAAAAAGCTGCCAAGACGGAAATCGTCCGGGACTGGCTCCCGCGCTACACAGGTATGGCCCTCGATCAATTCGGCGAGTACATCCTGCTTGTGAATTTCAGTGGCTATGTAAAAACCTTTGCAGATCAACACAATGTATACGTGCACGGTAGCGACAAACCGATGCAAACAGCCACCGCAGACGGTATAACCATCATCAATTTCGGCATCGGCAGCCCCAATGCCGGCTTGGTCATCGATCTGCTAGAAGCCATCAAACCCAAAGCCGTCCTGTTTCTCGGTAAATGCGGTGGCCTCAAAACCGGTAAAAATCAGAACGGCAACCTCATTTTACCCATCGCCGCCATCCGCGGAGAAGGCACAAGCAACGACTACCTGCCGGAAGAAGTGCCTGCCCTGCCCGCCTTCGCCCTGCAAAAAGCGGTGTCCACCACCATCCGTGACTATGATCTCGACTACTGGACAGGCGTGGTGTACACCACCAACAAACGCTTATGGGAGCACCGCGAAGATTTCAAGCAAAAGCTCCGCGACCTGCGTTGCATTGCCATCGACATGGAAACTGCCACCATTTTTGTAGCTGCCTTTAAAAACCACATGCCCGCCGGCGCGCTCCTGCTCGTGAGCGACATGCCCATGACCCGCGAAGGCATTAAAACGGAAGCCAGCGACAAGGTCGTGACAACCAGCTTTGCCCAAAACCATTTGAATATCGGTATCGATTCACTGAAGCAGTTGATGAACAGTGGATTGACGGTGAAGCATTTGAGATTCGAAGTTTAATTCGAAATGGGGTTACATGGTGTCACGGTTAAAAGGTTTCAAAGTTAAGGGTGCTCTTTTCTTGGGCTTTTGCTGAAGGCAGCGGAGGTACACAAAAATTTCAGGTTATTATTACCTTTGAAACTCAATGCCCCCTTACCACAAATCGCGTAAACCATGAAACTATGAAACCATTTAACCATGAAACCTTTATGAAAAACATCCGCGACTTGATCGCCCGCAACGAACTCACCCAAGCGCTGCAACAACTCCGTACCATACTCGACAACAGCCCCTTGATGGATGAAGCCGTCCTGCAAGCTGCGCGTTTTGCAGACATACGCAAACAGATACGCCAGGGGTTGGTGGGCCATGAGGAAGCGAACCTGACCCAGAACAAGATACGGGCAGGTTTGCTGGAATTATTGGGTGAAATGGAAGCCCAGCTAGAACCCCCTGCCCCTGTACCCAAGGCCGCTGCCCTGCGCACAGAGTTGGATGCCGCCATTTCAGTGCTGAACAGCCAGAATGTGGTGATCGGCTCCACGATAACGGCCGGCGGGGATGTGCATATTGGCGACAAGACCAGCACGGTGCAAAACGCGGAGAAGATTTACAATATTGAGAAGATTGATAATGCCAATTTTTCCTGAGCGCATACAACTTATAGCAAGTTATTTACCATATAGGTCACAATAGAGCACATAGGGGCTAACTCTTGAGAGCCTTCGCTCGATAGCGTTTGTTGCACATCTATTGCCGAAGCATGGCTTCCTAATACCTCAATCACTCAAATCAAGGGGTTCCGCAATGCATCTCCGCATTGTTCAAGCAAACCCATGGTAAAAATCCAATCAAAAGTCTGGTCGGTGGAATAAAATATTAGGCTAAAATTAGGCTGTTCTTTTTTCACAAAAAAAATATTGTCAAAAGCTTGACAATAAAACTATTGTTACCATATCTTTGCGTTGACAATAAGAAAATTGTGAAAAAAAACAGCCTAAAATGAAAAACATTACCGGACAACCCGCACGTGGCGACAGCTTTTACCGCCGAAACGACATTATTCAGAAAATCTGCCGCCGCCTGAACAGTGGCGAAAATCTATATTTACGGGCACCGCGCCGTTCTGGGAAAACCTCTATTATGTACTTTTTACAAGAAAACCCTTGCCCAGGCTATGCTTTTGTATACCTCAATACTGAACCCGACGAGAACCCAGAGCTATTTTTCAAACGCACTTTGGAAGTTGTCCTACAACATCCAATCGTGCAGAGTTCTTTGTCGAAATCAAGCAAATCATGGAAAACCGTCCAAAAGACTCTTGATCGTGTCAAGGCATTGGATATCACATTTTTCAAAATAGAATTAAACCAGCGGCAGGAAGACAAATACAGTGATGCTTTTTCGGAGCTATTGCAAGGGCTTGATCCAAAGGAGTTGAAATTGGTGCTCATGATCGACGAATTTCCCAGCACCGTTGAGAACATCAACCAAAACCCAGAGTTCGGGTCTCAAAAAGCGGTGCAGTTTTTACACGAAAATCGCCGCATTCGCCAGACTTCCAACCAGGCGATTCAATTCATATACACTGGCTCCATTGGCTTGCCAGCTTTGGTCAGCAGATTGGGAGCGCCAGCCTCCGTAAATGATTTGGTGGCTGTTGATGTGCTGCCTTTTAGTCAAGCCGAGGGCACTGAGCTTGCCCAAAAGCTATTAGCTTCTTATGATGTTCAATATGATGAAGAGATACTTGCGTACCTCCTTGACCGGGTGGAATGGCTGATGCCTTTCTTTATTCAACTGGTCGTACAAGAATTGATCGACTTGTTTGATAAAAACAAAAGACCGTTGACGAACGCAGACGTGGATGAAGCTTTAAAACTAATCTCTACGCGCAGAGAAAATCACCACTTTGAAAGCTACTACTTGCGCATCAAGACCAATTTCAAACCAGACGAGGCTGCTTTGGCCCACAAAATACTGCGGCAAATTGCGCACGACACAACGGTACCTGCGGATAAACTATCAGGTCTGGTTTCAAAGGAACAGCAAGATTTGCTTCGCTATGTTTTGGACGGACTCGATTTTGATGGCTATGTCCACCTGGTGGATGGGGTATATCGTTTCAACTCCCCCATACTCCAAACCTGGTGGAAACAATATACCTATGCTTAGGAAAGCATCTGTTTTATCGCCAAGCATTTTTCCGATCATTCATTTTCCATTGCTGCCATGTATTTAGAAACTTCTTTCGCCACCCTATACAATCCCGCAGAATTTACTCCGGAACAGCTCATTGACCGCTTTGTGGTGCGGCTCAAAATCTTCGAGCGCCTCTATGCAGACATACGCAGCTCTTCTATGAAGACACCGGAACAGCACTATCTGATTCAGGGGCGCAGGGGCATGGGCAAAACCACTTTGTTGCTGCGGCTTGCCTATGAAATGGAGCAAGACCCTGAACTGAACTCATGGATGCTTCCGGTAGTATATCACGAAGAAGAACACAGCATCAGCCGACTCTCCCGTTTTTGGGAGCGCGCGGCTGAAATATTGGCCGATAAACACACCGAATTTGCCGGTCTCCCCGATGAGATGGATGCACTGTATCCACTACACGGCGGCCAAGAGAACCAATTTGAGGAGGCCGTTTTTAACTTGCTTGTCAGCCGCTTAAAAAAGCATCAATATAAAATTGTCCTGTTCGTAGACAATTTCGGGACCCTGTTCAGAAACTTCAATGACCGAGAGAACCGCCGCCTGCGCACGGTGTTGCAAACCTGCCCTGAATTGCGCATTATTGGTGCCACGCCAGTGGTATTGGGCGAGATTTATGACGTAAAACACCCTTTCTATGAATTCTTCAAGGTAGAAAGGCTTGGGGGCTTGGACAAAGAAGAAACCAGCGAATTGTTGTTGAAAATTGGCGAGGTTACCGACAAATCGGCTGCGATTCAGGATATTTTGACCAACCAACCAGGCAGGGTAGAAACGTTGCGCCGCTTTACCAATGGCGTAATCCGGACGATGGTGCTGCTGTTTGATGTATTTACCGACGACCACAATGGCGATGCTTTTCATGACCTTGAAGTAATCATAGACCGCACTACGCCCTTGTACCAGCACCGCATGGATGACCTTTCTGCCCAACAAAGATCCATCGTAGAAGCCATTGCCTTAGCCTGGGATGCTGTTAGTACCAAGGAAATTGTGGCACGCACCCGACTGGAGAGCAAGCTCGTTTCGGCGCAACTGTCTCAACTTTATGACAATGAAATCATTGAACGCATACAAACCCACAACAAAAACCATTTCTACCAAATCAGCGAGCGTTTTTTCAATATCTGGTACCTAATGCGCTTTGGGCGCCGGGATGCCCGTCACCGGGTAAAATGGCTGATACGGTTCCTGGAATCTTGGTGCGATGGGAAAACGCTTGCGCAAAGAACCCAAAGCCATATTGCCGCGATGAAAGCTGGCACTTATCATACGGAAGGCGCGTATTTGATGAGTGAAGCTTTAGCAGGGACGAGGTTTACTGCCCGTGAGCTTCAACATGATCTGTTGATGACTACGGCTGATTTTTTGAAGGGTAAAAATTCTGGCTTGGCAAAAAGACTTTCAAAATCGGATCAGGAATTGTTGGATGAAGCAATCTCGGCTGCCGAAAAGGGGGCAGATGATACAGCTATGGTAGTTCTTAAGAAAATGGTAATGCCAGATTATATAACCCTTGGAATGACCTATTTCAATGAAAAAAGATATGAAAAAGCTATTGACATTCTCCTTAAAGAGGTTGACAATCCAGCTTTTATTATAGTTGGAACTATCTTCCATGAGCATATTCATGATTATAAAAAAGCTGAAAAATACTACCTCCTTGCAACCGAGAATGGTTTTGATGACGCCTTTAATAGCCTTGGAAGCCTCTATGCTGAAAGTTTAAAGGACTACACCAAGGCTGAAAAACATTTCCTCTTAGCAATAGAAAAAGGAGTTGATGATGCATTAAATAACCTTGGTATTCTCTATGCAAGCGATTTGGAGGACTACACCAAAGCTGAAAAATATTTTCTCCTTGCTATCGGAAAAGGTATAGATAGTGCTTTAAATAATCTTGGAAATCTATATGCCAACGACTTAAAGGATTATACAAAAGCTGAAAAATATTACCTCCTTGCTATAGAAAAAGGTATTGATGATGCTTTAAATAATCTTGTAAACCTCTATGCCGACGACTTAAAGGACTATACTAAAGCTGAAAAATATTACCTCCTTGCAATCGAAAAAGGTATTAATGGTGCATTAAACAACCTTGGAAACCTCTATGCCGACGACTTAAAGGACTATACTAAAGCTGAAAAATATTACCTCCTTGCAATCGAAAAAGGTATTAATGGTGCATTAAATAACCTTGGAAACCTCTATGCCGACGACTTAAAGGATTATACTAAAGCTGAAAAATATTACCTCCTTGCAATCGAAAAAGGTATTGATGGTGCATTAAATAACCTTGGAAACCTCTATGCCGACGACTTAAAGGATTATACTAAAGCTGAAAAATATTACCTCCTTGCAATCGAAAAAGGTATTGATGGTGCATTAAATAGCCTTGGGATTCTCTATGCCTACAATCTAAAGGACTATACTAAAGCTGAAAAATATTACCTCCTTGCAATCGAAGAAGGAGTTGATGCCGCTTTATTTAACCTGGCAAATCTCTATAAAGAAGATTTAAAGGATTACACTAAAGCTGAAAAATATTACTCCCTTGCAATCGAAGAAGGAGTTGATGCCGCTTTATTTAACCTTGGAATTCTCTACGACGACGATTTAAAGGACTACTCCAATGCTGAAAAATATTACCTCCTTGCAATCGAAAAAGGTATTAATCAAGCCCTTAATCAACTCGGGCTTCTCTATGCTGACAAATTAGAGAACAACGCCAATGCTGAAAAATATTACCGGTTGGCAATAGAAGAAGAGTCGGTAGAGGGTGTCAACAGTTTAGCATACCATTTCCTAAAGCAAAAAACCAATCAAGCAGAAGCGCTAGCGCTGGCTACACGATTGGAAGGGCAAGAATCCATTCCAGCACACCATGCCCTTACTGCTGCATGTGCATTCCTTTGGGCTGGTCAAATCGAGCGAGCTCTCGCCCTAGGTAACCAATTCCTCTTTGATGATTTGTTAATTGAAAAGTCCTACGATGAATACACCCATTTCCTATTGCTTTTACTTGCAAATGAACAATACGAATATTTGTACCAATACTTTACTTCCGAACGAGGTATCGAGAAACAAGTCAAAGACCGTTTCAAACCTATATGGTATGCGCTAATGCACTTTATGCGGGATCAATATCCATCAGATTACTTGCGTATGGGCGACGAACTTAGCGAGACGGTCAAGGAAATAATCCGGAAAGTTGAATCCATGCGTAAATAGCAGGGGTAAAAATTATTATCCATGAAAACATACAATTGGGGCATCATCGGCCCAGGCCGCATCGCCCGAAAATTCGCCCAAGACCTCAAACTGCTGCCCAACGCTAGGCTCCATGCCGTGGCCTCCAGCTCCCCCGAGCGCGCCGCTGAATTTGCCGCCGAGTTTGGTGCCACCCACGCCTACAGCCGCTACGAAGACATCGTCAAGTGTCCCGACCTCGACGTAATATACATAGCTACCCCGCATATACTACATTGTGAAAACACCTTGCTGTGCCTGGAAAACGGCATCCCGGTACTCTGCGAAAAACCCTTCGCGATGAACACCGAACAGGCCCGCCGCATGGTATCCGCAGCCCACAAAAACCGCGTGTTTCTCATGGAAGCATTGTGGACCCTCTTTATTCCCGGTGTCCGGCATGCCTTCGATTTGGTAGCCCAAGGCGAAATTGGCGACCTGCACACCATAAAATCCGACTTCGGGTTCCATACCACTTTCGACCCAAACTCCCGGCTTTTCAACAAAGCCCTGGGTGGCGGTTCCTTGCTCGATATCGGTATTTACCCAGCCTTACTTGCCCTGGCGCTTTTTGGAAAACCCGCCGACGAGCATATTTCCGCCAACGCCACTTTCGGCCCATCCGACGTGGATGAAAGCTGCGTTTTCACCTTCCAATACCCCGGCAAGCGCCTCGCCCTCAGCCATTCCACCGTAGCAGCCAACACCCCCATAGAGGCCATGCTGTACGGCACTAAAGGCACCATTCACCTGCACCGCCGCTGGCACCATGCCACCAAACTAACAGTCTCAAAATACGAAGACAAGGAAGAAATAAAACGGGAAGTGGACATGCCCTACGAAGGCTGGGGCTACCACTTCGAAGCCGCCCATGTGATGCAATGCCTTGAAAATCAGTTGCTGGAAAGCCAAATTGCGCCGCATGAGCTGACGCTGGATTTGGTGGAGACGCTAGATACAATACGGGGGAAGATTGGGCTTGAATACTAAAAAGGGGTTTCATGGTTTAAAGGTTTCAGGGTTTCAGGGTTTAAAGGTTTCATGGTTTCATGGTTAAAAGGTTTCATGGTTGGCTTCGCGCTTAGCAACTGTGGTCATTCATACCAAAGAAATGTAAAAAAGGAAGGTTTCAGGTTTCATGGTTTCAGGTTCGAACTGCTTCAATATTTGTAAGAAGGGATTGAAGGGTTCGTAACAAGTCAAAGATTTCCATCCCGCACACTTTTTTGGACGAATATCCAAAGTGGCCAAGCGCGAAGCCAACCTGAAACCTGAAACCCTGAAACCTGAAACCCTGAAACCTGAAACCCTGACAAAGTACAACCTGAAACCTGAAACCCTTTGAAACCTGAAACCGCCTTCAGAATAAACTGACATACCCCAAGTGAAACTTCGCCGCCCGAAAACTAAACGCCTGCCCCGTATCCCGCCGGCCTACGGCCACATTAATGCCGAAAATCCCCGCCTTGGTTTCAAAATTCAGGCCCGCGCCTACGCCCAGGGGGCGCAGGAACACCCGCGTGCGCTGCGTGATATTTTCGGTATAGCCCCAATCCGTAAAAGCAGCGAGGAAGGAGTTTTTGCCGATCAGGAGCCGCCATTCTGCGGTGGCGACGGCGAAACGGGTGGCTTGAAGGCTTTCCTCGTCGAAGCCGCGCAGGAGTTTGTTGCCGCCGAGGCGGTATTGTTCGTTGGCGAAGACGGGGCGGTTGGAAAAAATGCCGCCAGCGCGCAGGGCGAGTTTTATAGCGCTGCGTTCAAAAACCGGGATGTAGAATGCGCCATGGCCTTCCAGGCGGTAGCGGGTGGCGCGCTGGGTTAGGGAATCGTACAGGCTGGCAAACTGGAACTCCGGTGTGCTGGCATCGCTGAGTGATTCTATCTGGCTGTTGGGCAGCACCCTGTTGAAGCCTGCCACCGCTTTCAGGATGATGTTCCAGCCTTTGCGCGGGTTGAAGCGGTAATCGAGGCGACTGAAGGCAGTTTCGAGGCCGAAGCCGTTGTTTTTGAAATCGAGGTTGGGCGGTAGTTGGCGGCTGCTACGCACCAGGGCGGTGTCCACTTTTTGTAGGGAAGCGGATTTATTTTCCCATAAAACCCGCAAATAATCTCCGCCAGCAAGCAAATACTGCACCCCGATATCGCTTTGTGCATCCACCCAGGTGCTGTCGCGCTTGTAAATGCCCAGTCGACCATCCACGCCGAAAGGGGTTCCGAACAGGTAGGGCACGCCTGCCGACACGTCGAGGCGCTGGGTTTCCGGTTGCAGGCGCTCCAGGTCGATGGAGAAGCGCTCGCCGAGGTTCAGTGCATTTTGGAAAGCAGCGCTCAGGGAACCTGTGAGCAGCAGTTTTCCGTCGGGCTTGTCGGGCTGGGGAAGGATGCCGACGATAAAATCGAAGCGGCTGGCGCGTTTTTTTTGCAGGAACAAATTGACAGTGGCCTCGCTGCCGACGAAGGAGATGGAGGGGTTGGACGTGGATTCGAGGAACAGCAGCGATTCCAGTTGCTCGCGCAGGCGCAGCACCCGCGCGCGGCTGTAGGGCATGCCAGGTTGCAGGCCCAGGTAATTGGGCAGGAAGTACTTGGGCAGCCGCACGTCGCCGTGGATTTTAATGCCTGAAAAAGAAAAATAGCGGTTGCGTTGCACTTGTAGCTGCGCCGAAACGCCGCCATCGGGTGCTATTTCAATGCTGTCGAGCCAGACAGCCGCGAAAGGGTAGCCGTTGTTTTCTGCCTGAACCAGTATGGCTTGTTCCAGCCGCAGTACGGCTTCGTAGTTAAGCGGACGCTTGTCGAACAACCGCTCGCGGTAGCCGGCAGCATTTACCCAGCGTTCGCTTTCGGGGTTGGTCACCTGCAAGGAAACCCAGCGCATGGCTGGGCCGAGGTGAAATTGGGCGCTAAGGCTGGAATCGGGCAGGTATTGCAGGCTGTCGATGGAGGCGGCTAGAAAGGACTGGCTACGGAAGTGCTGGAGGACATCCCGACAAATGGTATCCAGCGCATCGTTGTTTTTTAAAGCAAATATGGCTATATTGCCTTGATTATCAATGTTCTTTATCTTTATGTCTTTGATGTTTTTCCAAAATAAATCCTGCTCGGAAGCTTGTACCTTTAGCACAAAAGAGCTTTGTCCGCAAAGTTGGCTGGCGAAAAGCAGCGCCAAAAGCGGTAAAACGCTTTGCTGGAAAAATAGCCGCCGAAATGAGGGACAAAAAGAAAACATACTGCAAAGGTGTGCTAAGGATGCGGGAGGTTGCCGCTGTGGTGTAAATTTGCGGGGATTAATATGGATTACTGTTTAGATAAAAATAAAAAAGCAACATGATAGGTGCCATTATAGGAGATATCGTTGGATCAAGATTTGAGAAACCTACAAATTTGATGTGAGTTGCCAAGGCTCAGTTCCTGAATCCATCATTGCGTTTTTAGAATCGGAGGATTTTGAAGATTCTATTCGAACCGCCATTTCAATTGGAGGCCATAGCGATACCATTGCTTGCATGACGGGGTCAATTGCGGAGGCATTTTATAAGGAAATCCCGACGGACATGGTTATTCAAGCAAAAGAAAGGCTGCCTGATCAGTTTATTGAAATTGTGGCGTTATTTGAAAATAAGTACCCTGCCTACCCGTGATTATTGAAGCGGTTTTATAATTGAGCATCGTGACACGCTGTTGAAAAATGTTTCACAGAACGACACCACGATACAACGGGTGATATTTGCTTGGCAGTTGTTACGGTCTTTGGTCTAAGAATTTCTGACGTTGTGCCGTTGTGTCGTCGTGTTAAACTTTTTTTTGTCAACCCAAGCTCAACGCCAACTTCAACAATCGCCAATCATGCAACCGCCAATCGTCAATTAATCTTTAGAAAGTCAAAACCCATTTACACATGCACCTCATCCTTCGTACAACGCTAATAGCATCCCTCCTATCCTTTTCTGCCGCGCTTCAAGCCCAGGCACCTATCCCCGTTGCCGACCAAACCTTCCGCCTCGACGGTAAAACCGAATACGTATACGCCTTCGCCGAGGGAGATGCCCTAGAATTGATGGTGCAAGAGCTCACGGGCAAAAAGATCAAGTACATCGAGTTTGTACAGTTTCCCGACAACATTATTTTTCGGGCGTATGAACTGGATTCCGTGCTGACCAAATCCATCCTCGTGCCGAAGACGGGCGTGTACCTCCTTCGTTTTAATGAGGTTGGCATGAACAAAAAGGTGTGCCGTTTCACCTTGCACCGCGTTCCAGCCAGCGTTGCTACGGCCCGATTCAACACCTTTGTGCCCTGGGATATTAAGGAGTATCCCTATTTTCAAGTGATCAAACGCAGTGTGCAATCGGGTGTAAAAACCGAAATGATATCCATCAGCGGGCAGGTGACGGTATCGGCCAAGAAATTTTACCTGAGCAAGCCAGTAAATGCTTGGCAATTCACCCTGCCGCCGAATACCCGGCAATGGGCTTACCGCATTTCAGTCGGGCAGGCGGCCAACGAAGCCCGGCGGCAAGATGCACAAAAGCTGACACAGGCGTTTCAAGGCGGTTCGGCCAAACTGATGAGCGTGCAACCGCAGACCGCCCTTGCCGCTTTCGCCTTGGGCATGGCCATTGATATGACAGTTTCCAAATCGGGGGAAGACGTGGATTATGCCATCACGGACTGGGAGAATTATGAGCATTTTTCAAAAGGAGAAAATTACCAGGCCTACATGCAGCAAAGTGGCGTAAGCGTGGATGTGCAGCGGCGTTATGCGCCCCTGCAAGGCACCTATTGGTTTGCGCTAAAGAGCGACAACTGGGTAGATAATATTGATGTAACCATTGATATTGAGGCGGTTACGGAGGTTGCGCTGTTTGAGGTGGAGTTGCATTTGGAGCCTATTAAGCCCTAATTTATTGCCCAAAAGCAAACTGCACAATATTCGCCCCCATTTGCAGCGCCTTGATCCGCAATTCCTGGGGATCGTTGTGTACATCGTCCCAGCCATCGCCGAGGTCGGTTTCAAAATTGTAGTAGCAAACCAGTCGGCCTTGCCACAGCAGCCCAAAACCCTGCGCAGCCTTGCCGTCATGCTCGTGGATTTTAGGAGTTCCGTTGTTGAAGTTGTATTTCTGATGGTAAATAGGATGTGCGAATGGTAATTCGACGAACTCTAGTTCCGGGAATACCCTTTTCATGGTAGGCCGCACGAAGGGGTCGAGGCCGAAATCGTCGTTCAGGATCAAAAAGCCGCCCGCTTCCAGGTAGGCGCGCATGTTCCGGGCTTCGAGGTCGTTAAAAAGCATGTTGCCATGCCCCGTTGCATACACGATGGGATAGTTGAATATTTCTGCGCTGCCGGGTTCCACGGTGCCGTATTCCAGGTCGATGTTGGTGCGCAGGTTTTCGTTGCAGAACTTTGCGAGGTTCTTCAGGGAGTTCACGTCGTTGTACCAATCGCCACCGCCGCTGTATTTTAGTAGGGCGAATTTTATGGTCGGCGGCATCGGCGGGGCCGAAGAAGCAGTTGCTACAAGAAAGAGAAAAGACAGTATCAGGACGCGCATTTGTTGTTGTGTTTTATTGAATGGGGCACAAAAGTATAAAAGGAAGGCGTAGCTTTTTGTCATTTTCGGAATGGTATCGCCCAGCATTGTTATTTTCGCCACAAAAAACGCAGCAATGATCCGATTAATTACCTTTATAGCAGGCCTTTTTATCGCTTTTGGACAAACATCGGCCCAGTCCACCGCGTATGTATTCAATTTCGGCCCCACAGCGGGCATCCAGAAATGGGATAACTCCCAAGGCCGCGAACCAATGTTCCAGTACCACGCGTCTGTGGCCATGGAAACCATCAACAACGAGGACGATCGCGCCTCTTTTATCATGCAACTGGGTTACCACGTAAAAGGCAGCGCCACACGGTTCCGATTTTTCAACCTCAACTCAGGCTTTCCCGGCGGCACCTACACGGAAAGGTTCAAATTCAACAATTTTTCCTTGATGCTCGGCGCCAAGCAACGTTACGATTTTGGGAGTTCCGGCAAGGCAAAATATTTTTATTTCGGTGGCTTGCGCGGCGATTATACCCTCAGCACCAACATTGACAACCTGCCCAATGCCAACACCAACTGCAACCCGGCAGCCTATCCGCTCATGGGCGGTGTGCAGCGCTGGATGGTCGGCTTTTCTGTCGGCGGCGGCATGGAATTCTCCTTCGCCGAATTGGTCGGGGCACAAATTCAACTTTCCGTCAACCCAGATGTTACGCCTCAATACCGTCAAAATGCCATTCCCAATGTGATCGATATTTGTAACCCTGGAGCTATATATAACATTCCAGAGCGGCGCATCAGGAACACAACAGTGGAACTGTCGGTTGGGTTGCGGTTGTTGCGGAAGGTGATTATTGTAGAGTAAAGAAGGGGTTTCATGGTTAGAGGGTTTCATGGTTTCATGGTTTCATGGTTTCATGGTTTCATGGTTTCAAGGTTTACGCGGTTGGTTCGTATGCTTGAAAAGCTTTTTCAAATTTAACAACATATCGCGTAAACCATGAAACCATGAAACCCTGAAACCCCCTCTTAACCATTTTTAAATCAAATATTTATGAAAAATATAGCTTTTTTGTCCTTGCTTTCCTTGCTGGTTTTTGCCTGTGGAAAAAACGAACCCAAACAAAGTGGCCCCGGTGCGCCAGGGAACAAAGGGGTGCTGAGTGTTTCGGCAGTAGAAGCATTTATAGCCAAACCTTCGGTACTGAGCGAGCAAGTGACGGCCAGTGGCACCCTGGTGCCTGCTGAAGAAACGGAATTGCATCCGGAGGCCAGCGGGCGGGTGGTACGCATCAATTTGCCGGAAGGGCGCAGCGTGCGCAAGGGCGATTTGCTGCTTAAAATATTTGATGAAGACCTGAGAACACAACTCAAAAAGCTTGAAACACAACTCAAGCAAGCGGAAATAACCGAACAACGACTGGCAGAGCTGCTTAAGGTAAAAGGTGTCAGCCAGCAGGAATACGATCTTGCTGTACTGTCAGTTCAGACCATCGAGAGCGACATGGATTTGCACCGCATCAACATCGCCAAAACGGAGCTTCGTGCGCCGTACGACGGTATTCTTGGATTGCGGCGACTCAGCCCGGGCGCTTACGTGACCCCTGCCACCACTGTCACCACCATTCGCACCGCCAGCAACTTGAAACTCGATTTCAGTATCCCGGAGAAATACAGCAACCAGATTAAAATAGGCCAGAACCTGAACTTCACCGTGGAAGGCAGCGCGACCTCCAATGTCGCGACTGTGCTGGCCACGGAACAAAGCATCGATGCGGATTCCCGCAACCTGCTCGTACGGGCCACTGTGCGCAACAGCAAAGGCTTGCTTCCCGGCGCGTACGCTACTGTCAACTTGACACTCGGCAACAATCCAACGGCCCTATTGATCCCCAATGAAGCTATCATCCCGCAGGCCCGCGACAAAAAAGTCATCGTCAGCAAAGGCGGTAAAGCGCAGTTTGTATCTGTAAAAACAGGAATTCGCCAAGCGGGCATGATTGAAATAACGGAGGGGATTCAAGCTGGCGATACGATATGCACCACGGGCATGTTGTTCCTGCGGCCAGATGCTCAGTTGACCTTTTCCAACATTCGTTGAAAAAGGGTTTCAGGGTTTCACGGTTAAAAGGTTTCATGGTTTACGCGGTTGGTTCGTAACCTTGAAAAGCTTTTCAAATTTAACAATAGATCGTGTAAACCCTGAAACCATGAAACCCCCTCTTTTATCGATAGATGGATCCCGTCTCGAGATATTCCCATACCGCATCTGGCACCATGTAGCGCACTGATTTCCTTGATTTTATGGCGTCCCGAATGTACGTCGCCGAGATGTCGAGTGGTGGTGGCTCGAAGGTTTTCACGTGCGGGTGGGTGGCGAGTTCGCCCAGATCATAGCCTGGGCGTTTGTACACGTATATTTCGTAGTCGCTCAGAATTTTCTCATAATTTTTCCACAGGTGCAGCGAGCCGAGGTTGTCGCCGCCCATGATGAGCATAAACTGGTGCTCTGGGTGTTTTTCCTTCAAAAACGCGAGGGTATCGATGGTGTACGATGGTTTTGGCAACTGAAACTCCACATCAGAAGCGCGGAGCATGGGGTTATCGCCGATGCCCAGGCGCACGAGGTGCAGGCGGTCGTGGTCGCGCGCAAGGGTTTTCTTTGGCTTTAGCGGATTCTGTGGGCTTACAACCAGCCATACCCGCTCCAGGTCCGATTCGGTTGCCATGTAATTGGCAATGATGAGGTGACCGATGTGGATGGGGTTGAAGGAGCCGAAAAAGAGACCGATTTTCATGTGTAGGAGTGTGAAGTTGGCTTTGGTCGCGAAGGTAAGCCTTTGAAGACCTTACTGACGATAAAGAAGCCTTGGACAATATCAAAAATGCATTTGAGTCTTGGGACACGGCACTCGTGCCTGTCTAGGCATCCTTTGTTGGAAGGGTTCCAAACGGATATACACCCATCAGTCCGAGTTTAGGAAGGAAATAGATAAAGGTTACTGTGGTCATTAAAATAAAAATTATAATATAACTCAACAGCCATGTTCTGCGCTGTGTTTTTCAACTAAGGATTAAACTAACAATTAATAATAAAGGTCCTGCATTTAGAATTGGATTTGTCCAGAATGCTGAAGCGTCAATCCCTGTCTGATAAAAATTAGTCATTGAAAGGGGAATATCTTTTGTCCAGTAAGGGACAAAAGAAGCCATATTAAAAAGAGTAGCTCCAAGAGGCAGGGACATAATAAGTGTCCCTAACCAAAGTGTCCAGTTAGTGATTTGATTTTTCATAATTATATTTTTTGTTTCCTACTCGTTTGGCTTTTCGGTGTCGCCCCGTTTTTTTTAAGTGGGTTCTGGTCTCCACTTTTTTTTGCAATATAATAATTATTTGTCAATCAAGAACTGTCAAAGTAAAACTTTGGTGGCTCTCGTGTCTATCCACTGTATCGTTTTTCAAACTTGCCCATAACGTTTTGGCGCTTGGCGAAGAAGGGGAAATCGAAGCACTAAACTGTCTGCCAGCACAAAACTTGATACGAAGCACAAAGCTTCATTTAACCACTAAACCGCCAATTTTTTGTAGGTGCTGTTAGCAGTAGTTGTTCTATCTGACAGTTGTCTGTAGACTCCATCCCACAAAGCGATTCGTCTCTTCAACGATTGTATTACCGCCTCTTCTGCCTCTTTCCAAAACAGCTCATTCTCCTCACAAAGATTAGCTGTCATTTGAAGAGCAAGATGGCTGTGATGGTCGCCATCAACTTCTATGTGTCTTTCGATATAGTATTTAAAAATTGAAATGTCATTTGGGAAATTCTTGTGTATTTCATTAATTATAGAAATAAACATACCCGGAATTAGGTCTTCACGACCAAAGGTAAAAATTGCTGATTGCAAATATGCCTTATTACTTCTAATGATTTTAAATGTAAAGTCAACAAATTCAGATGCCTCGTTTGGCGTCTGAGATTGAACAAACGCTGAATGGAAGTCAGAATCTTTTTTTAACGATGTAATAAATAATTCAATTTTTGATGTGTCAGCACCACACTGTTTCATGGCATCTAAGTATAATTCAAAATGGCTTTTTCGTTTGCCATCCAAGTCCACATCAGACTCTTCGCCAACAACAATTTCATTAATTAGGTGTCTCGTGTCGGCAGAACCTTTAGGAAACCAAGGCACTGATGTGCAGGTCAAGTTGTTTTGCAAGGTTTTAAGTAAAGACATAAAGTCCCAAACAGCGTAAATGTGATATTCCATAAATACCTTCAAGTCGTCAAGGTCTTTAATTTCAGAATATACTTTATGATTAATAATTTCTTGTCTTAAAGGCTCTATCGTTTTTTTTAGTTTTTCTATATGTTCATTCATCGTTTCTTTTTTTTAATATTTTTATAACATTTTAAAAGTATTATTGTTTCGAGGGCTATAACTACTTTTTCAAGTCGTTTTTTCTAAAAATATGTTGTTTTAAAAAGTCCGCTTTTATTTTTATGTCAGTCTTTTGGGGTTCGTCACAATTACTGCTAACGTTTTGCAGCTACAATAAGGGCGGAGTTTTTACCACTAAACTTCATTCGGAGAACTGAACTTTCGGCTTGCACAAATGTGTCTGCGAAGCACGAAACCCCGCCTTTTGGGTAGGTGCTGTTAGCCGCTGGCTTTTTAATTTACATTGCGATACTCTGATGGACTTAATCCTGTTTTAGATTTAAAAAATTTGCTAAAATGGTTGGGATATTCAAAGCCTAAATCATAAGCTACTTGGCTAATGCTTAGTTCTTGATTTTGAAGTTGAATTTTTGCCTTTTTAATGACAAATAAATCAATGTGTTCTTTGGCGTTTTTACCCGTTTCTTCTTTTAGCAAATCGCTTAAATAATGAGCAGACAAATGCAAAGCTTCGCCACATTGCTTTACAGTAGGAATGCCTTTATCTAAATAATTTTGCATAAAATGGTTTTTGAGATAACTTTCAAACTTTGCTAAATAGCTATTATTACTCATTTTTCGAGTAATAAACTGGCGAGCATAAAAACGCTGGCAATATTTCAATAAAGTTTCAATATTTATGCAAATAATTTCTTGTGTGTGCTTATCTATTTGTTGATAATATTCTTTTTCTATTTTACTTATTAAATCGTTCAAAGCCAATTTTTCATCTTCTGATACGTGTAAAGCTTCATTGGTTTCGTAGTCAAAAAAATGGTAATTTTCTATCTCGGCTCCAAGGTTGGTTTTTAAAATAAAATCTGGATGAAATACAAGCGTCCATTCATCTTCACACTTTGAAAAATCGGCTGAATTAAAAGAAAAAACTTGGTTTGGTGAGAGAAAAATAACTGTCCCTTCTTGAAAGTCATAGATTTCCCTACCGTAATTTACTACTGCTTCTTGCTTTTCTTTTAAGCCAATCATATATAAATCGGTAGAAAAAGATTGTGATGTAAAATTATCGGGAACAACTAAATCGGAATGGCGAAAAACCGAAACAAGAGGATGTTTCGGTTTCGCCAACTGAAAAAGTTGGTGTATTTCAGAAATGGATTTTACGTGATGTATCGTATTCATCAGGGTTAATTATTTTTACTTTCTACAAAGGTCTTTAATTCTTTATTAAAAACGTCATACCCTTTTTGCATTTGTTTTTCTATAAGTCTGCCAAGCAAAAAACTTGCTCCACCATGAAGTCCATCTGTTTGAATAAACTCAGTTCTGCCGTCCGAAAGTTCGTTTAGTGTATGGGTATGATAATCGCTCATACCCAATAAAAAAACACCCGTCCAACCAAATGATTTTCCATTTTCAAAATGAAATATTTTTTTTTTCATTTTATTTTGACCACCAAAAGGCGATTTAAAAACAATTTCGATGTCGCCATTTTTCTCAAATTTACCTTGCAATCCTTGAAAAGAAGAACTCCAACTTTTTAGGTTATCAAAATCGGTTAAGGCTTTCCATACTTGTTCAGGTTTGGCATTAATGATAATACTTGCCTTTACGTTCGTTTTCCTTTCCATTATAAACTTGTTGGGTTAACGGTTAAAAAATCATCTTTTTTAGCTATCCACGCTTGAGCCTGTGTTGCTTTTATCCAAGGAATAATTGCCTCTGGAATTACATTTCTAAATTGTGAATTGTCTTCTTCTGCAACTTTAATCATAGCATCAATCATCAATTGTGGGTCAAGTTGATTTTCCAAACCCTTTGGGTCTGCAAATGCTTTAATAATTTCCATTTTTGAAAGTGAATTTGCTGGGTTCCACCATTTCATCAATGTCTCAGCACCACGGTCGTTAAACCCTGTGCCAAATACGCCTGGATTTACGGTACAAATTTCAACGCCTGTTCCTGTCAATTCGTCTTTTAAACCTTCGGCTATACCTTCCAAAGCGTGTTTGGTAGCCGTGTAAATTGAGGCAAAAGGAACGGTTATCAAGCCGCCCATTGAAGACGTGAATATTATTTTACCCGAACCACGTTTTACCATTTGGGGTAAAAATCCTTGAGCCAATTGAATAGGTGCAAAAACATTTACTTCAAAATTTCTACGAACATTTTCCATAGGAATTTCCGCCACAGGACCCGTTTCCATAATACCGGCATTGCTCATCAACACATCAATGTCGTAGGTCTTGAATGCCCACTGACGATCACTTTCTTTGGTAACGTCTAAAACGATAACCTCTAATGTTACGCCTTCTTTTTTTGCCTCTTCAAGCAAAATTGTTTTTAAAGGTTCTACCTGAACGCCCGCTATAACACGGTGTCCTTTTTTTGCCAATCCTATGGCCGTTCCTTTTCCGAAACCCGAATCCGCTCCAGTAATTAAAATTGTCTTGCTCATTTTTTATATTATTTTGTGAGATGCAAAGGTCTTTCTATTATGCAAGGACTGCGTAAACATTTTCCCGAAGATTGGATATATTTCGTGGATTGTGGTTTTTTAAGCTTACCGCTAACGTTTTGCAGCTACAAGAAGTTGGCGATTTTTACCACAAATGTTGATGCGGAGAACCAATGTTTGATTAACCACAAATGTGTCTGCGGAGCACTGAACCGCCAATTTTTTGTAGGTGCTGTTAGCAGTTCGGCTTTTATATTTCAAGGTTTGTAACTCTGTATGAAAAATATTTGTCTATCATTTTCATTGCCACCCTTGAAGGTATTGCCCACATTGCAAAGTTTCTTAATTTAATTAAAATGGGGTTGGTTAGTTGTCCCATTTTACCGAATTTTAAACTTTCGTTTACAATGTTTTCAGAACGTGGAAACTGCAATTCTTCATACCTTTCAAATGATTTGTCAGTTAAACCATATTTTTGAATTGATTTGGCTAAAATATAAGCTCCCTCAACTGCCACGCATCCGCCTTGCCCCAGATTCGGAGTAGTTGGATGAGCTGCATCGCCAAGTAGTGTTACATTCCCCTTTGTCCATCCTTTGTGTGGCTTTCTATCTGTTAAGCTATTTTTTAAAATGGTTTCCGTATTTTTAATTAGTTCAGGAATTGGGGAATGCCAATCGCCAAATAAACGGCTTAATTTTTCTTTTGTGCCTTCCGGGTTGTCATCTTGCATATAGTTTTCATTCGAAGTTGCCCACCAACCATAAACACCATTTTTTATTGGAACTATTCCTACTCGTTGTCCTTTTCCATAAGTTTCGCTACCATATCCTATTTCAAGGTTTGTTTTTACTACTCCACGCCAAATATTGTATCCTCTAAATATAGGTGGTCCATCATTAATGATATGTTTCCTAACTTCTGAATGTATTCCGTCTGCCCCTACCACAGTATCAAATATTCTATTTTCTCCATTTTCAAATTGAATGGAAATTTGTCCGTTATCTAAGTGAGAGATATTTTTTAACGAATAATTATTGTAAAGATTAGCATCAATATTTTTTAAAAGAATTCCGTGTAAGTCTGCTCTGTGAATGCAAATTATTGGATGATCACTTTTAGGTTCCGATTTACTAAGTATTTTTCCTTTGTTAGTTTTTAAATAAACCGTCTCTATTTGCCCGCTACTTTCTATAATTTCTTTCAGTAACTGTAATTTATCCATTACGCAAAGGGCATTTGGAAAAATACTTATTGCAGCTCCTATCTCTTCAAAACGTTCTTTTTTCTCAAAGATATGAATGTCATATTCTTGTGTTGTCAAACAACGAGCGAATGTTAGACCTGCAATGCCACCTCCGATAATGGCAATTTGTTTTTTGTTCTGCATTTTATATTAATTCAATATTGTTAAACATTGTTTTATGTTGTTTTTCGATTAATCTATTCATATAATTCTTGATTGGCAGTGGAGATTTTATTATTAGCCTTTC
>Ga0209390_10002652_pt1 | contig 30760 bp, 30 predicted proteins | sample BON01_FD_187212 | JGI IMG/M metagenome (GOLD analysis project Ga0209390, IMG submission 187212) | Freshwater microbial communities from Lake Bonney liftoff mats and glacier meltwater in Antarctica - BON-01 (SPAdes) (version 2) | ecosystem: Environmental > Aquatic > Freshwater > Ice > Glacier...
AACCAAATCAGCCACGGCCTCGGGATCAACCTTGGCCAGGGCAATGAGTTCTTCTCGGGTGGGACGCTGCACGGGGATTCCTACGGAGACCGGATACTTAAACTTTCTTAAGGACCTGAATAGTTACTTTTTTTGGGCATTACTCAATCTGTTTGTGCCATATCAGATTTCGTGTCGCGTTGCTCACCGCATTGACATTCCCGGGGATCGTTGTCCGTTCCGGCATCTTTACTCCCGGCATTGAAGGAAGGCGTGCAAACCCATTGATTTGCGGAGGAACCGCCGGGCAGGCTTTGAACCGTCGAAAAATGAGTGGCAGGGCGAAGTTTTTAATGACCAAGCTCTCGCCCAATTTAAAAAGCTTGGAAAAATCTTCCAGGATTCGGAACGACTCACTTTCGAAAGCCTGGGAGGCATTATTGCGGAGGATGCCCGAACCTTGCCTCTCGTCCCGGCAAACCTTGAGACCACTTTTGACGACCGCACCTTTTTGATCCGCCGGGAATCAACGGGGACCAATCCTCCCACCCAGATCCCCTTGTCTGAGGCATTCGCCAGATTGTTGGAACCTTTCGAACGCAATTCCGACCTCCGCAGTAAATTCAAGATCTTCACCGTCCAAGTCAACGATGGACGGCCTGAATGTGAGGCTTTCGTTCAGATCACCGGCACACAAAAGGAGGACCGCAATCGTTCCCTGACGCGCCAGGCCCGTTGGCGCTGTTTCTGGGACTGGCCAGATTCTTCCAAACCTCCTCTCCTGCGATCAGTTCAACTCTCGGAGTTCGAGGAGACCGCCGCCAAGCCCCTTTTCATTGATTGCTCCGATTCCGTTTTTAAAAACGTCGCCTCCTATCAAAACCAATTTCTAAGAGGCGCCGAACACTGGGCCGGTCGAATCGAAAGCCGCTACGGAATCGGAATCTCCGGTTGGCACGGCATGGCCTTGGGCGATGCCAATGGCGACGGTCTCGATGACCTACGTCTGTGAACCCGGGGGACTTCCGAACCGACTCTACCTCGCCAATTCCGATGGCACCGTTCGTGACGCCTCCGCTGAATCAGTCAGCAACTTTTTCCTGCAAACCCAGGCCGCCCTGTTTGTCGATCTCGACAACGATGGAGATCAGGATTTGGTGATCGCGACCACTTTGGGAATCATCTTCATGGCAAACGATGGCAAGGGTGCCTTCACCGTCAAAGGCAGCAAGCTTGTTCCCGAGGCCCCACCGGTCGCACTGGCCGCAGCGGACATCGATCTCGATGGAGACCTCGACATCTACACCGCCTGCTACTCGCTCCGCAGCATCAACACCAGCGATTCAAAAAACGATGCCGCGCAACTCGGGCGCCCCGTTCCCTATCACGATGCCAACAACGGGGGCCGCAATGTCCTTTTCCGCAACGACCGCAATTGGAGCTTCACCGATGCCACGATGGACCTCGGTTTGGATCAAAACAACCGCCGCTACTCCTTCGCTCCGGCCTGGGAGGACTACGACGACGACGGCGACCCCGATCTCTACGTCAGTAACATGTGGTCCAGCGCGGGAAACCGCATTGCTTACCAACGAAATTTTCAAAAGTCGCTTGATGAATCCACCCGGGGTGAATTCCAACGTCACGCCCGTGGAAACTCCCTCTTCCTCAACAATGGCGACGGCACTTTTAGCGATGCCAGTCAGGAAGCCGGCGTCACCATGGGGCGTTGGGCCCGGGGATCCCGCTTTGTCGATATCAACAACGACAGCAAACAAGATTTAATCGTTTCCAACGGCTTCCTCACCCAATCAGACAGCGGTGATTTGTGAAGTTTCTACTGGCGCCAGGTCGTGGCGCAATCCCCTGGCGATGTCGCCCCGGCCGGCTCCCTCACCGGCTATCTCAAAAACTGGGATGCGCTTTCGTCGATGCTCACCCGCGGTCGCTCATTCAGCGGGCGTGAACGCAACTGCTGCTTCCTAAACCTCGGCTCTTCCAATGGCTCCCTCCAACGCTTCGCCGACGTTTCCGCAGTGAGCGGACTCGATTTCATCGACGACGGGCGAGCGGTCGTTGCCACAGACTGGGATCAGGATGGAGACCTCGATTTTTGGCAAACCAACCGCGAAGGGCCGCGACTCCGCTTTGTCAAAAACCAACTCGGCGACTCCCACCGAACGCACTGGGTCGCCTTTGAACTCACCGGAACCACTAGCAACCGCGATGCCATCGGAGCCGTCCTTGAGCTTGAGCTCGGCGGGCAAAAAATCACCCACAGCCTGACCGCTGGAGACGGCTTCATGAGCCAATCCGGGAAGCGCATTCATTTTGGCCTCGGCAAATCAAGCAACACGCCCCTCTCAGTGACTGTCCGATGGCCCGGGGGATCTCCTGAAAGCTTTGACAACCTCAACCCCGGAAGGGCTTACATGCTCGTTCAGGGAACGGAGACCGCTCAAGCCATTTGCACCACGACCAACGTCGGTTGTTCTTCCTGAAAACGACCTGATTCCTCCTCCTCCGACCGAGCAAGCCCGGATCATTTTAACCCACCGGATCCCCTCCCCTCCGATTGACTATGTCGATTTTCAGGGTGAACTGCAGCGACACGAGCCAGACATCAGCGGGAATGGCCAACCGGTCCTCATTAACCTCTGGGCCAGCTGGTGTCCCAACTGCCGTGGCGAACTCGCCGATCTCATGTCGCAACAGTCTGCCGGTCACCATCCGGAACGCGTTCCTGGACTACCTGACTCTCGATCTCGGGCCGTTCCTTTCTCCGGGAGAAGAGGAGGAAGCTTTCGATCCTATCGCGGACTTCGACGGTGATGGCGTGCCAAACATCGGCGAGTTTCTGCTGGGTACTAGTGCGGCACTCCCAGGAGATGTCGTCCCGGTGCGCCCCGTCGCTACGGGCGGACAAGTCGCAAAGGTCCGTTGGTCGCTCCGCGCCGACCGGGAAGAAATCGCGGCGAGCACGGTGCAAATGAGCGAAGACCTCAAGACATGGACGGAACTCAGGTCAGACAGCGAAACCAAAGTGGGAGCTATCATCCATCGCGAAGCAGGTATCTCTCATGAAATTAAAACGCTCTACCTCCGCCTGTTCTTCGAGGTGCCGGGGGGAAGTTGATCACGGAAACGGGGGGGGGGGGGGCTGCTCCAAGTCGGGGTCCATCAACTACTCTTAAAACAACTCCTTTTCGGAAAACTGGTGGGCAGGGTTGGATTCGAACCAACGTACACTTACGTGAGCAGATTTACAGTCTGCCGCCTTTAACCACTCGGCCACCTACCCTTGTAAGTTTTTCGTGGGCCGCCCTTCTTTCGTCGTGCGACGGCGGGGAGATATGAGGCGGAGGGCTTTCGTGCAAGAAGAAAGTGAGCCATTTTCGCATCAAATTTAAGAATGCTAGCATCGAGGGAATCAATGAACGCGTTCCTTTCTTTCCAACTAGGGTGGGGATGTCATGAAATTTCTCGCCTGTTTCCTAATGGTCGCCCTTCCCCTCCAAGCCGGCTGGTTCTCCCGGCAATCCCATCACCCCCGCTATCAGGAACTCAAAGAGGGAGACATTGTTTTTCAAGACACCGGAGGTCAGCAAGGCGAGGCGGTCCGAGTTGCTACAAAATCTCCTTATACTCACTGTGGCGTCGTTTTTGAGAATCAAGGCTCTCTTTATGTCCTCGAAGCAGTTCAACCCGTCCGCGTCACGGCCCTCGCAGCCTGGAAGAAACGATACGGAGGATTGAATCACCTCCCCAAAAACGAACCCGTGGTGGCCCCGTCAGACCTTGCCGGGTCGGACCTTTTGACCGAGGTTTCACGCAGGGTGAAAAAGGGCTAAGGAACAGATGAGCCGGACTTTGTGAAATATTTCACAAAGTCGCTTTACGGAGCGGGGGTCGCCTTGCATAGTGCCGCCGCTACGGGCCTCTGATGGGTCCGGAGTGTCCTGAGACAACCCGTCCGAACGACATGAGTGAAGATGCCCCGGCAGCCGGCACAACGGCCGAAAAGAAGCTTCCCAAGGATCTTGCCGCTGAAAACGGCATGGTCAACGTGCAGATTGATGGCCATTGGATTCAAGTGCCTCGCGGCACCCGCATGATCGAAGCCGCCAAGCTGGCTTCCAAGGAAATCCCCCATTACTGCTACCATCCCAAGCTTTCGTCCCCGGGAAACTGCCGGATGTGCTTGGTCCAGATGGGCATGCCTCCCCGCCCTGCGCCCGGACAGGATCCGACGTACGGAGATGATGGCTTCCAGGAAATTGGCTGGATCCCCCGCCCCGTGATCGCTTGTGCCAATACCGTGGCCGAGAACATGGGAATCCGCACCACCGGAGATCTCGTCGAAAAGACCCGCGAAGGAGTGATGGAGTTTCTCCTCATCAATCACCCACTTGATTGCCCGATCTGTGACCAGGCCGGTGAGTGCAAGCTCCAGGAATTCTCAGTTGAGCACGGCCGTGGGACCTCCCGCTTTCAGGAAACAAAGATCAAGAAGCCCAAAAACGTCGATATCGGTAAAAATATCCGCCTTGACGACGAACGCTGTATTATGTGCAGCCGATGCATCCGCTTCATGGATGAGGTCGCCGAAGACCCCGTTCTCGGATTCTCCCAACGCGGAACCCACACTTCCGTCACCGTGCACCCGGGATACCGCCTCGACAATAACTACTCTCTCAACACCGCTGACATCTGTCCGGTGGGTGCCCTGACCTCCAACGACTTCCGCTTCCAAATGCGGGTCTGGTTCCTGAAGGAGACCAAAAGCATCGACGTGAACTGCGGAACCGGCGCCAACATCGTCATCTGGACCCGTGGCAACGAGATTTTCCGTATCACCCCGCGCCAGAACGACGACGTCAATTCGGCCTGGATGCCCGACAGCCACCGCCTCGCTTTCCACACGCTCCAATCGGACGCCCGGCTCACCAACCCGCTCATCAAGAAAGACGGTCAGCACGTCGAAACCTCTTGGACCGAAGCAATTTCGAAAGCGGCAGAAGGTCTCAGCATGCGTCCCGCGGATGAAGTCGCCGTCATCGCCTCGGCCCGCATGAGCAATGAAGAACTTTATCTTGCCAAAAAAATCAGCAAATCCCTGGGAACCGAACTTCTCACCATCGTTCCCCGCCAAGGAGAATGCGACGGCAAGTTGATCTCGGCTGATCGAAACCCAAACACCACCGGAGCCAAAGTTATTTGGGATGCCGAGGAGCCTGGTGCCCGTCTCGATGCGATTCGTGAAGGGGTTCATTCCGGAAAAATCAAGTCTCTCCTCGTTTTCCAGGAGGATCTCCTCGAAGAGGCAGGCTTCAAAACTGAGGACCTCGAAAAGCTCGAGCACCTTGTCTCAACCAACATTCTCGCCAATCCAACTGCTGCCGCTTCGACCGTTGTCCTTCCGGGTGCCGGATTTTCTGAAAAACGCGCCACTTACGTTAACGTGACCGGCCGCCTCCAGCGGGCCCATCAGGCCAATCTCGCCCCTGGGAACGCGCGCGAAGACTGGGAAACACTCGCCGCCCTCCTTGCCAAACTCGGGAAGGACTATCAGGCGCCCGCTTCGATGGACGGCGTTTTCAAAGCCCTTGCTTTAGAGGTTTCTGCTTTCGCAGGCCAGTCATTCGGCACGATCGGTGATCTCGGAGTCCAGATTACCGAAACCGGCGTCACCATTCCGCTCCTTGAGCAGGAAAAAGTCCGTAAAGACAGCGGAATCATCACCGGTTAAATCCAAGATTCAGACTTTCCTCCATGGACACTACTTTCCTCCTCGCCGCCGCGATCAAAATCGGCGTTTTTATTGGCATCACGCTGACCTTCGTGAGCATCTGCGTCATCTTCGAGCGCCGCTTTTCAGCAGTCATTCAAGACCGGGTCGGCCCCAACCGCACCATGATTCCTTTGACGATTCTGGGTTTCAAAAAGGATTTAGCCCTGCCCATCGGCGGCTTAACCCAACCCGTGGCGGACGGCTTGAAGTTCATTCTCAAGGAGGACTTCACCCCTTCCTACGTCCGCAAGTTTTTCTTCTGGATCGCCCCGGCCCTCGTCGTGGTTCCCGCCCTCCTCACGATGGCCGTCATTCCCTTTGGAAGCCCCATGGAATTTGGCGATACCTTCATTCCCATGGCGGTGGCCGACCTCAACGTCGGTCCTCTCTTCATTTTCGCCATCGCCTCCCTTTCCGTCTACGGCATCACTCTTGCGGGTTGGGCCTCCAACTCGAAGTATCCCTTCTTCGGCGGGGTCCGCTCCTGTGCGCAGATGATTTCCTACGAGATCGCTCTCGGACTCTCCATCATCCCCGTCCTCATGATGTTCGGCACCCTGAACTTAGGTCACATCGTGGAGTACCAAGCCGCCAACGGCTGGCTCTTAATCCCCGTTTGGGGCGAAGGACTCTCGCTCGAGCGCTGGCTCATGCTCATCCCTCTCGGTATCTCCTTCGTGATCTTCACAACCTCGATCTTTGCGGAAACCAATCGCATGCCCTTCGACCTTCCCGAGTGCGAAACCGAACTCGTGGGCGGTTATCACACCGAGTATTCCTCAATGAAATTTGCCCTCTTCTTCATGGGTGAATACGCCGCCATGGTCGTCGGATCTGCGCTCATCGTGACCCTCTTCTTCGGTGGCTGGTCCATCGGATTTGGAATCGACGGACTCCTCCCGACCGGAGCCTGGTGGGTCAGTCTCCTGCACATCGGCTGTTTTCTCACCAAGGTCACCGTTTTCATCCTTTTCTTCATCCTCGTGCGCTGGACCGTTCCCCGCTTCCGCTACGACCAGCTCATGAACCTCGGTTGGATCGTCTTTTTCGAAGCCGCTCTTATCAATGTCTTCCTCGCCGCTCTCGTCATCGCTTACCCAAGCATCGGAGCTGGAGGGTTCGCGGTAGGACTCGCCGCCTTGATCGTTGTTTCAGCACTCCTCATCAAGATTGCCAAGGGTGCGACCGAAAAACCAGACGCCCAAGCTGTTTAACCGTCCTTACCCCTAAACACCCCAAATTTCCATGGCCACCATCAAAGTCGAACGCCCCAAACTCTCCGTCGGAGAGAAAATCTATTTTGGCGCCATCTTCAAAGGGATGATCATCACCCTGCGTCACGCCTTCCGCTCCCTGTTCGGAAAATCCGTCGGCGCCGATGACTTCAACTCCTCGGGCATGGGGATCACGATGCAGTATCCCGAGCAAAAGTGGGACGATCAACTGCCCGAATATTACCGCGGGGTTCCCGCGCTCGTCACCGACGAGCAGGACCGCGAGCGCTGCGTTTCCTGCCAGCTTTGCGAATTCATCTGCCCGCCCAAGGCCATCAAAATCATTCCCGGTGAAATCCCCTCGGACGACGAATGGGCCAAGGTTGAGAAGCGCCCCAAGGTCTTCGACATCGACATGATCCGCTGCATCTACTGCGGCATGTGCGAGGAAGTCTGCCCTGAGCAAGCAATCTACCTCCGCCCCGACTACGTCGTCACCGGCACCACCCGCAAGGACATGGTCCACGACAAGGACCGCCTCTACGAAATCGGCGGCAAACGCATCGGACTCGTCAACAAGTGGAACGATCTTAAGTAACGTCATGGACTCCCTGTTCTTCTACCTTTTCGCATCCGTCGCCGTGGTGGGTGGGATCCTCCTGGTCACTCTCCGGAATCCGGTCTCGAGCGCCCTCTCCATGGTCCTCTCCTTCGTCGGTCTGGCATCCCTCTTCATCGGTTTGAACGCTTACTTTGTCGGCATCGTCCAGATTCTCGTCTATGCAGGCGCGATCATGGTTCTCTTCATCTTCATCATCATGCTTCTCGACCTCAATAACGAGGAGCCCACGAAGTTTAGGTCATCCACCCTTGTCGCAGGGGTCGGAATTCCCCTTCTCCTCACCTTCCAGGTTCTGGGAGTGATCCAAAACGGCCCTGAGAAACACCGCGGCGACTTCCCTGAGATCACCGCCGAAACCATGAAGACCGCCGCTGACGGATACGCGTTCAAGGATGATGAGGGCAATAACCTTCCCGATTCCGAACAAAGCGCAATCTACAAAAGCCTCACTCACGAAAAAGCCCCCAAGCTTCCCGACACCAACCTCATCGGAGATACCATTTTCAAAAACTACAACCTGCCCCTGCAGATCATGGGAGTCCTCCTCCTCGTAGCCACCGTCGGCGTCGTCGTGCTTTCCAAGCGCAGCAACAAAAACCCCAAGCCCAACCCATAGATTCATGGCTTCCCTCAACGACTTCCTTTTCGTCTCCGGCCTCCTTTTTGCAATTGGCCTCGCCGGGGTCATTATCCGGCGGAACATCATCGTGATCTTTATGTGTCTTGAGCTCATGCTCGCCGCCGCCAGCCTTACCCTTGTGGCCTTTTCCCGCTTCAACGTCACTGCTGACGGCCTTCCAGACTACAACGGCCAGGTCTTCGTGTTCTTCATCATCACCGTCGCGGCCGCCGAGGTCGCCGTGGGACTCGCCATCATCGTGGCCCTCTACCGGGCCCGCCAAACGATCAACGTCGAGGATCTCACCTCGATGCGCGGCTAACTTTCTGACACTCGATTTTTCATGCATTCACTCGCTTGGCTCATCCTGGCCCTCCCTCTCCTCTCCGCAGTCTCCATTCACTTGGGACTGAAACGAATGCCACTGGTCTCGGCCCTCGTCTCAACGGCTTCGGCCTTCGTAACCTTGGTCATCGCCCTCATCCTCCTCATCTCAGGGGCCAGCGGAACACCATTTTTCACCTGGGTTCCCGCCATGGGAGACTTCGAAGGAATCAGCATTGGTCTCCAGCTCGACCAACTTTCACGCGGAATGATGATCGTGGTGACCGGCGTGGGTGCGCTCGTTCACCTTTTCTCCCTTGCCTATATGAAGGACGACAAAGCCAAAGCCCGCTACTTCTGCGGACTTTCGCTCTTTATGTTCTCCATGACCGGCATCGTGCTGGCCTCGAACTTCATCATGATGTTCATCTTTTGGGAATTGGTGGGACTGAGTTCCTACCTTCTCATCGGGCACTGGTATGAAAAAGAATCTGCTGCCGACGCCGCCAAGAAAGCCTTCCTCACCAACCGCATCGGTGATTTTGGCTTCATGATCGGCATCCTCATGCTCTGGGGAATCGCCGGCACCTTTACCTTTGAAGGCCTTGCCGCGTGGTCCGCCAACCCCGGAGTCTTCGACGCTACCGTCCTCGGTGTTGCCCTTCTCTGCATCTTCGCCGGTGCCATGGGCAAATCAGCCCAGGCTCCTCTTCACGTCTGGCTTCCCGACGCCATGGAAGGCCCGACCCCTGTTTCCGCCCTCATCCACGCTGCCACCATGGTTGCAGCCGGCGTCTTCATGCTCGCCCGCTTCTTCATGTCGGTTGATATGGACATCGCGCCCTTCGCCCCCATGACGATCGCCTGGATCGGCGCGATCACCTCCCTCCTCGCCGCCCTCATGGCGACCCAGCAGGACGATATTAAAAAGATCCTCGCTTACTCCACCCTTTCCCAGCTCGGATACATGGTCATGGCGGTCGGTCTTCTTCACAAGGAAGCCGCGATGTTCCACCTCTTCACCCACGCATGGTTCAAGGCCCTTCTCTTCCTCGGCTCCGGTGCCATCATTTACGCCTGCCATCACGAGCAAAACATCTGGAAAATGGGCGGCCTCAAGAAAAAGATGCCGATCACCTTTGCGACCTTTGGAATTGGCACCCTCGCCCTTTGCGGCTTCCCGTTCACTGCGGGCTTCTTCTCGAAAGAGCAAATTCTCGAGTCAGCCGTCGCCAGCGAGCAATGGGCTCTCTTCGGAATCGCCGCGCTCGTTGCGACCTTGACGACCTTCTACATGTTCCGCCTCTTCTTCATCGCCTTCACCGGTGATCACCGAAGCGACAAGGCGGACCACGCCAAAGAAGTCGGCCCACTGATGTTCATCCCTCTCATTATTCTCGCGATTCTTGCTCTTCTTTCCGGTTACAAGTTCTTCGCAGGCGGAGTATCCCCCCTCTACGCTGAAGTCCCTTTCCACTTCGGTGCCGCCTTTATCTTCTCAGTCCTGGCATTCGTCGTCGGATTCTTTGCCGCCTTCAAACTCTATGCCAAGGCCAAGGAAGACCCGCTTGCCGACAACGGCCTCGCCAAGATCTTCCGCAACAAGTTCTACCTCGATGAAGCCTACGCCAAGCTTGTGGGCTACGGGCAGGACGCAGTGGCCGCCGTTATTCACTTTATCGACGAACTCATCATCGGCGGCCTCATCGTGGGCGGCTTCTCCCGCGCTGCCGGAGGCATCGGCCGCTTCTTCGGCCGACTCCAGTCGGGCAATCTTCAAGGCTACGCCGTCCTCTTCGGACTGGGAGTCCTCCTCGTTATTTATCTTACGGTTTTCGTTTCATGAGCATTCTCTTCGTTCTCATCCCGATCCTCGGTGCCCTTGCCATCTTTTTAGGGAGCAAGGCCAAGCCCACGGCACTCCTTGCCTCGGGTCTCAACCTTTTCCTCGGACTTGGCTGCCTCTTTTGTTGGAAGGCACCCATCTGGTCGATGTCTCCGGAGATCCTCTCCAAGCCCAGTATCCACCTCGCCTTCGGATTCTACGATGGCATGAGCGTGATCATGATGATCCTCAGTGTCCTCGTTCTCTTCACCGCGACGATGTCCGGCAAGTGCCCGGAAGGACGAGAGAAGCTTTGGTATTCTTCCCTCCTCCTCATCGGTGGTGGTGCCCTCGGAGCCTTCCTCGCGACCGACCTCTTCTTCTTTTACGCCTTCCACGAACTCGCTCTTATCCCGACCTTCCTGATGATCGGAATTCTCGGCTCGGGCGAGAGAAAGGAAGCCGCCTGGAAGATCACGATCTACCTCGCCCTCGGATCCATCATTCTCCTCGCCGGACTCATCTGGTTGGTCTCCGCCAGTGGCTCTGAAACCTGGCTCTTCAGTGAACTTCTTAAGTCGAAGATCGATCCGTCCGACCAGACCTGGATCGCGGCACTTCTCATCGTGGGATTTGGAATCCTCATCTCCCTTTTCCCCTTCCACTCCTGGGCCGCTCCCGCCTACGCCTCGGCCCCGGCACCGGTCGCAATGCTCCATGCCGGAGTCCTCAAGAAATTTGGCCTCTACGGCCTCATCCGCCTCTACCCCATGGTTTCCGAAGGAATGCAGCACTGGCTCGGCGTTCTCATCGTCCTGCTCCTTGGCAACATCCTCTGGGTCGGTTTCGTGACCATCAACCAGAAGCGCCTCGACACCATGCTGGGCAACTCCTCGGTGATGCACATGGGCTATATCTTCCTCGCCTTCGCCGCTCTCATTCAAGCCGGGAGTTTTGAAGCCAACCCGCTCGCAAAACCGGCCGCTGTCGTTCTCATGTTTGCGCACGGAGTCAGCATCGCTCTTCTCTTCATGCTCACGGACACCATCCGCCGCAAAACCGGGACGGTGGAACTCGCCGAGCTCGGCGGGCTGGCCAAAGCGGCCCCGCGCCTCGCCTTCCTCTTCGGCTTGGCAGGCATGGCTTCGATCGGCCTTCCTGGTCTCGCCAACTTCTCGGGCGAAGTCCTCGTCTTCCTTTCTGGATTTAATGGCTACGACGGTGGCAAACTTGGCTGCGTTCAAGTCGCCACGATCCTCGCTCTCTGGGGCGTCGTCATCAGTGCCGTCTACATGCTCCGCGCCTTCCGCGAGACCTTCCAGGGTCCGGCAGTCCCCGCAACCAGCGCCGAAAAGGTGAGCGACTTCGGCCCCTTCTGCCAAATCCCGGCCGCCCTCCTCGCGATCGCCCTTCTTGTCGTGGGTCTTTACCCAAACAGCCTTCTCAATCTTCTCAAAGGCTCCGCGCCGGAAGCTCCCACCGGGCAGACCGCCGAATAAATCTCCTTTCACTTTCAGATTCCCATGTCCGCATATTGGCTCGAAATCATCGTTCTCCTGGGAGGACTCCTGCTCCTCGTCGCTGAAGCCTTCCTGGCACCCAAGCGCAAAATCGGCATTGCCTACACCGCCATCTTTTTCTTGGTCCTGACTCTCGTCTTCCACTTTTTTGCCCAGGACGCCAATATCGCAAACAAGGAACTCGCACGCTTTTACAGTTGGGATTCTCAAGCCAAATTCTTCAAAGGCCTGACCCTCCTTGCGAGCATCCTGACCCTCCTTCTTGCCATTGATTTCCGCAAGACCCTCTCGAAGTTCACGGCCAATCCCGACTCGGAAGACGGCACCGGCGAATACTACTGCCTCATCCTCTTCGCCTGCGCCGGCATGATGTGGATGGCCTCGGCCAAAGACCTCGTCTCCCTCTTCGTCTCCCTCGAACTCACCACCATCACCTTCTACATCCTCGTCGGCTTCATGCGCCGCAACGTGGGATCGCTCGAAGCCGGGGTCAAATACCTCATCTTGGGGGCCCTCTCCACCGGCTTTCTCGTTTACGGAATCTCCTGGATCTATGGAGCAACCGGCAGCACGGACCTAACGGTCATCGGTGAGAAAATTGCCGGGAGCAATCCGACCTATCTCCTTTTCGGGCTCTCCCTGATTCTCATCTCACTTGCCTTTAAAGTCGGAGCCGTGCCCATGCATCTCTGGATTCCCGACGTTTACCAGGGAGCACCCACTCCCACCACCGCCTTTCTTTCGGTCGCCTCGAAAGCCGCTGGATTCGCCGTCCTGCTCCGCGTTCTTGAACCTTTTCTAAACTCACCTCTGGCCGGGAAAGTGGTCTTCATTCTCGCGGTTCTGGCAGGAGCCACCATCCTCCTCGGAAACCTCGCCGCCATTCCCCAAAAGAATTTCAAGCGTCTCCTCGGATACTCTTCCATTGCCAATGCCGGGTTTATCCTCATGGCGGTGGCAGCTTGGACCCCTGGTTCTGATACCGCACTCAGCTCGAAGGAGGTTGTCATGTTCTATCTCGCAATTTACCTCATCATGACCTTCGCGGCCTTCTTCATTCTCGCCGTCATTTCACGAAACACCGGGTCTGACGACATTGCCGCCTTCGAGGGTCTCGGAACCCGCCATCCTCTCCTCGCCTTCATGACCACCATCGTGATTGGAGCGCTCGCCGGAGTTCCCCTCACCGCCGGATTCCTCGGCAAGTTCTTCGCCTTCCAGGCCGCCATCAATGCCGGCCTCTGGGTTCCGGTCTCGCTGGGTTTCGTGGGCGTCGCAGCAGGGTTCTATTATTATTTCCAGATCGTGCGCGCCATGTATTGGCGCAGCTCGCTTGATGAGTCCCCGCTCACCATTTCTCCTCTCTCTCTCTACGTGATCGGGACCCTCTCCCTCCTCCTGATCGTGCTCGCCTTTACCCCTCAGCCCATTCTTTGGCTGATTGGAAACTAACCCGCCTTTGCGGTGTTCGATAAAGCTCCCCTCCATACTCCGGGGCGCACCTTATTTTACTTTTCCTGAGTATTGAGCGGTCCGACGGGGTCCACCTGGAGCGATGCCTCGTTCTTTCTTGACTCTCAACAAAAAAGACAGAGTCAAGGATCCGTCGCGTTGTCTCAGACACAGACAAACCGCCCATCCCATCCCGTGTTCGACAAAACCCGCCTCAAAAGAATTTCACGCCGCTCCATCTTGGGAGCGATCGGGGTGGCTGTTCCCAGCACCATCTGGGCATCCGCCATCGAACCCAATCTTCTTTCGGTTACCAGAGAAGACCTCACCCTTCCCCGTTGGCCCACCGCCCTCGATGGCTTCCGCATCGCGCAACTCACCGACATCCACTACCGTCCCGGCACCGACGACACATTGATTGAGAAAATTAAGACCGCGCTCAAAAAAGAACCCGTTGATCTCATTGTCCTCACCGGGGACTTCGTCATCGACAAGCAAAACATCATGCCTGAATTGTTTCGCAGGCTCCAAAACCTTCAAGCAACACACGGAATCATTGCCAGTCCGGGAAATCATGATCGCTGGCATTTTAGCGGAGCCGCCATTCGCAAAGAAGTGCAGGCCGTCGGATTCGACTACCTCCAAAATGCCGGGACGATGCTCTCAATCAAGGGCGAAAAAGTCTTCCTCAATGGACTCGATTCGATCTGGGGTGGTCACCCCGCCGCCGGTCCTGCCTGGGCCGGCCATCAGGGCGAGGTGCCGGTCATCTCTCTCGTTCATGAGCCTGATCCCTTCGATGACCTGCGCGCCAACCACCGGATCGACCTTCAACTCTCAGGCCACACCCACGGCGGGCAATGCCGGGTTCCCTTCATTGGTTACGCGCCCGTGAAGGTCAAATACGGTCGGAACTACCTCTACGGCCATTTCGAAAAAGACGACTCCCATCTCTGGGTCGGACGGGGGATCGGCACGGTCGGAACACGGGTCCGTTTTGCCTGCCCTCCCGAGCTCGCTATTTTGACGCTCCGCTCATCTTCTTGAGCAAAGCATCCAGCGCTCCGGCCTCATTGACCGGCAACTGGCAACTTTGGCCAACGCAGTAATACGCCGTCGACTTACCCTCGATCGGCTTCAATCCAGCCGTAAAATCGCTCACCGGACCCTCGGTTCCCAAAGTGATCCTCAAGGGATCAAAATACCCCGCTGCCACTTTCTGCAATTGCCCGCGTCCCTCTTTGCCGGCCAACACGAGGCGGGGAGGCTTCGAGAGAAAAAGCCGAAACGCCGAGAGCATCTCACTCATTCCGGTCGGGGCCTCCTTCATGAGCGGAAGATAGGATTTTAGCGTCTTTTCTGCAATCGCTCGAAATTCCTCGCGACCGGTGATTTCCGAAAGAATCACGAACTCCCGGACCGCCACCGAACTCTCCGTGGGGATCGCGCCATCAAATTGACCCTTCAGCCTTAAAACCAGGTCCGGACGTTCCTCCCCCTGGAAAAATCCCCCGTTCTTTTCATCGTAAAAGTTCTCCCTCGCCCCCGACGAAAGCTCGATGGCAAAACTGAGATACTCCGGATCCAAGGTCGCCTCATAAAGTTTTCGGGTTCCGGAAAGGAAAAGGAGATAACTCTCAGCTTGCAGAGACTGGTCACGTTCCCCGTCGCGCCAACGGTGATAAAGCGTCTTCTTTTCGGTATCCCACAGCTTCCCCTTCACAAAGCGATGCGCCTTACGAGCAGCTGCCAAATATCCCTCCTCCCCGAGGACAAGACCGGCCCGCGCAAGAGCCCCAATCATCATCCCGTTCCACGAGGCTAAAATCTTGTCGTCGGTCGCAGGGGGCACCCGCTTGGCTCTCACCACCGCCAGCTTTTCGAAAATCGCCTCGACCGACGATTTCTCAGCATCCGAAAGGGTGCCCGACGGTTTCTTGAAATGAAGGACATTCTGCCCCGCCAAGGCCTCAGGATCACTGTGATCGTAAAAATTCCCCTCAGCCGTCACGCCTAAAATCTCGCGAGCAATTTTCACTTCATCCTCACTCAAAATTTTCTCCAGCTCGTCCAAGGTCCAACAGACAAACTTTCCTTCCTTGCCTTCGCTTTGCGCATCCTGGGCGCAATAAAATCCTCCCTCGGGATGAACCAGGTCTCGCAAGACGTAATCTGCAATTCCTTTTGCCGTTTTACGGAACGCTTCGTCGCCGCTGATTTGCCAGGCATCCAAATACAGTTCCAACAACTGGGCCTGATCATAGAGCATCTTTTCGAAATGAGGCACCAACCATTCCCGGTCGACCGCATATCGGTGAAATCCGCCCATCACCTGGTCGTGAATTCCGCCGTCGGACATGTGGCGGCAGGTTTCCAACACCGCCTCCACCGCCTTCGGATCCTCTGAATGCAGCAAGAATCGAAAAATACTTACCTGCGGAAACTTCATCTCAATCCCGACGCCCCCCCACAAGGGATCGATCTGGGCCAGAATCCTCTGCACCGCAGTCTCCACCACCTCACCATCCAGCTCGCCCGCCCCCTCCTTCAGAGTGAGCGAATCTTCGAAGTGCTGCCGCAGTTGTTGATAACTTTGCGCGGCCTGCTTCGCGATCCCCCCGGGATTCTCCGCCCACACCCCTTGCACCTTCTTCAAGACCGTGCCAAATCCCGGACGCCCGTCACGATCAACAGGAGGAAAGTAAGTTCCGCCCGTCAATGGCTTCAAATCGGGGGTCAATATCATATTCAACGGCCATCCGCCGCTTTGTCCCGTCATCGCTTGAAACGCCGTCATATAGACTTGGTCAACATCCGGACGCTCCTCGCGGTCCAGCTTGATCGCGACATAGTTCTCGTTGAGATACTTCGCGATCTCCTCGTTCTCAAAGGACTCCCGCTCCATGACGTGACACCAGTGACAGGTGGAATAACCGATGCTCAACAAAATGAGCTTCTTCTCCTCCTTCGCCTTCTTGAAGGCCTCTTCACCCCAGGGGTACCAATCAACGGGATTGTAGGCATGGAGCTGCAAATACGGTGATTTTTCCTTCAGAAGCCGGTTGGCTTTCGCCTCACCCTCTTTCGGTTCCGCAGCCGACACCATCCCGGTAAAAGCTACAAAACAGACCACCACTCCAAATTTCAATGACATCTTCAACCATACTCCTTTCTCTTTAAAACGGAACCCTGAATTCCACGCCCCATCCCTCCAGCCCCATCGACCACACCGCTTTGAGGAGAAATCGTGCAATTCTCGCGTAAAATCACGCCATCAGACTTGCCCCCGGTCGAGGTTCCCTCTTAACTCCTTGCTCCCTGGGGTAAGCATCTCAGCTTCGCCCCCCCCTGACTCTTCTGCCATGATTGAAAATATCCGCAAATACACTGGCCTCATGATCGTCGTGCTGGTCCTCCTCTTCGTTGGCCTCGTCTTCCTCGGCGACAACGTCGGCAACACCTTCGCAGGCAAACCCGTCATGGAAGTCGCCGGACGGGCCATTTCGCAAAAAGAATTCCAGCGAAATGCCATCGATGTCCAAAGAATCGCGATGGAGATCCCCAACCGCACCCCGCTTCCCCGCGAAACCCGCATCATCGCCAGTCACTATCTTCCCCAAATCCAAGGAAGAGATATCGTGGAAGTACCCGATGTCGCCCCCGGCCGTATCCTTCAAGAACTGGGAGGCATGCTCCAGCCCGGCGATGGCCTCCCCGAGCGCTTCCTCGCCAACCGTATCGCCGTCCAAAATGCCGGGATCGAATACGGGGTCACTCCCAGCGATGAAGAAGTGGAAAGCTTCGTCGAAAATGTCCTCTTCGCCGACGAAGAAGGAAACTTCGACCAGGAAGCCAGCCGCAAATTCTTCGACGAAACTGCTGGGAAACTCGGCATCGGAACCCGTGGATTCAACGAATACGTCCGCGATCTCATGACCGCCCAAAACCTCTCCAAGCTCATTGGAGGAGGCATTTCCCCTGAAATGGAAACCGTCCGCGCCCTCTACGATTCCGCGAAACAGAGCATTTCCGTCAAACAAGTCAGCCTCGACGCCACCAAGTTCGAAGCCGACGTCAATCCCACCGAGGAGGAAATCAAAGCCTACTACGAGGAGAACAAGGGGAAGTATAACTCCGACGAACAGCGCAAGATCTCCTACGTCTTCGTAGAACCCGACTGGGAAGCTAAATACAAGGAAGTTGCCGAAGCGAAGGCCGCAGCGGCGATCAAGGCGGAAACAGACCGCCTCAAGAAAGAAGCCGATAAGAAGGTCGCCGAAGACGCCGCAAAAAGAGCCAACGACGCAAAAGAGGCTGAAGAAAAGCCTGAAACACCCGCACCGACTGAAACGCCCACTCCTGCCGAAACCCCCGCGCCGACTGAAGCAACGACTCCAACCGAAACACCTGCGCCCGCTGAAACACCCGCTCCTGTTGAAACACCCGCTCCGGATGAAGAAGGACCCCAAGGTCAAACCGGTGAACCCGGTGAGCCAGCTCCAGCCCAGGAACCCACTGCTCCTGCCGGGGATCCCGTTGAGGCACCCGCTCCCAACGAAGAGCCGACAGCGCCTGTCGAAGAACCTGCTCCCGCTCCGGTCACTGAACCCGCTCCTGCGGCAGAAGTGAATCCAGAAACCCAGCCCGCTCCAGTTGCCCCTGCGAAGCCCGCAGCGCCCGCAGCGCCCGTTGCAACCATCGCCCAGGAGCCCAAGGACAAGCTCAACGGTGCCGAAAAGAAAGAAGCCGTCGATGCTCTCAACCCCAAACTCACCACCTTCTACCAGGACATCATTGACAACATGGGAGCTGATTTCGAAGGCCTTGCTGCCAAGCACGACCTCAAAATGGTCACCACCGAATTATTCACGGCCGAGGAAGCTCCCGAGCTCTTCAAAACCGGCATCACGAACGCTGCCATCGGCACCATCGCCAATGCCGCCTTTCAACTCCCCGAAGAAGGCGATCTCGACGAGAAGATCACCCCTCCTTATCAAACAGACGACGGCTGGTTCGTGGGCCGCCTTGAAGAGATCGTGAAGTCAACCCCTCTCACCTACGAACAGGCCAAGGTCGAAGTGACTGTCGATCTCAAGAAGAAGCTCGCCCGCGACCTCATGGCCAAGAAAGCCAAGGAACTTCAGGAGAAACTCGCCGCCGCCGTGAAGGACGGTCAGGCATTCGAGGACGTTGCCAAGGAAGGTGGATACACCGTCTCCACCCTTCCTTCCCTCGCCCTACCGGATCTCAGCGGAATCCCCGTGCAGTATCGCGCCCAATTCCAACAACCCGCTCCTCCCGCCTTCCAAGCTGCGCAATACACCAATCCTGGTGAAGTTTCTCCCGTCAAGTTCACCCCGAGCGTGGAAACCCCCGACCAGGCAATCATCGTGCTCGTCGAAAAACGCGAAGTCATTAAAGATGATGACTACATCACCGGACTCGAAAGTGACTTCCAGCTCCGATCCTATCTTACCCGCTACGTCGCCTTCCAGAACTGGCTCTACGACCAATATAACGCAAACGACGTGAAGCTCTTCCGCTCGGAATAAGCTCCCCGCACAAACTCACCATGGCCACCGACACCTCCGCACGGGACGAAGCATTCGACCGAGGAAATTCCCACTTGGCCATGGGCGAACTCGCCGAAGCTGAAGTCGCCTACCGCGCCTCCGTTGATCTCGATGACGATTTCTTCGACGGCTGGCAGGCCCTCGCGATGACCCTTCTGAAACTCGAGAAAGTGAAAGAAGCGATCGGCTGCGGGATCAAAGCCACCCTTCTCGAACCCAACGACCTCCTCGCCTGGACCGGCCTCTCGCAGATGTATGTCCGCGACGGCCAAATCGCCGAAGCCGAAGCCGCCAAGGGAAATGCCCGCATCCTCTCAATGGGCGGCAAGGTCACCAACCTTGGGAAATCCTAACTTTGTCGAAGCCAACGAGGCTCTCAGCAAGAAAGACTTCCTCTACCGGATCAAAATCGCTCGAAAAGAGGCCAAGGAGTCCATCTTCTTCCTCAGACTTCTCGATCTTGAAAAAATCCTCAATTGGAAGACTCTCGAAACATTCTCCGCGACGAAGCCACCCAGCTCATGAAAATCTTCGGCGCCATCATTACCAAATCGTCCCAATAGCTTCCAGCCACCCGGTTTTAGGCATTCTCGAATTTTGATTTCGAATTTGTTTAGGATTCCCGGTTTTAGAATTTAGAAATTTAAAACACATGTTTTTCGTCACCACCGCCATCGACTACCCCAACGGCAAACCACACATCGGACACGCCTTCGAGAAGATCCTAGCCGACGTTCTCACCCGATACCACCGCTTCACCGGCAAGGAGGCCTATTACCTCACCGGCGTGGATCAGCATGGCCAGAAAATGGTGAAGACGGCCGAAGCCGAAGGCGTGAACGTCGCCACCCTCACCAAGCGCAACACCAAAGGCTTCATCCGCCTCTGGGACAAACTCGACGTCCGCTACGATGGCTGGGCCGAGACCACCGACGATCGTCACAAGGCCTGTGTCCAGGCCATCCTCACCGACCTTAAGGAAAAAGGACAACTCTACAAAAAATCCTACAACGGTTTCTACTCCGTCCGTCAGGAACAATTCCTCACCGACCGCGACCGCAACGACACCGGCGACTTCGGACCCGAATGGGGCGAAGTCATGGAAATCGAAGAAGAAAACTGGTATTTCAAACTCTCCGACCACGCCGAATGGCTCAAGTCCACCGTCGAGTCGGACGACCTCAAGATCCTTCCCCTCTTCCGTAAAAACGAAGTACTCAACGCCATCGAACGCGCCGGGGACACCGACCTTTGCATCTCCCGTCCCAGGGAACGCATGTCCTGGGGCATCCCACTTCCTTTCGATCCCGACTTCGTAACCTACGTCTGGTTCGATGCCCTCATTAACTACATCTCCTTCGCCGGATACCGCAAAGCCGGGGACTCCGATCTCCCGGAATTTGACAAACTGTGGCCCGCCGACCTGCAGATCATCGGCAAGGATATCCTCGTCCCGGCCCACGCCATCTACTGGCCCTGCATGCTCCACGCCATGGGATTCGAAGCCTCCGAGATGCCCACCCTCCTCGTCCACGGATTCTGGAACGTAAGGGGTGATAAAATGTCCAAATCCCTCGGTAACATCGTCGATCCCGACGAACTAGCCGACAAATTTGGCGTCGATACCCTGCGCTACTACCTCTGCCGCGACATCCGGGCCGGACGCGACAGCGATTTCGACCTCGAGCGCCTCGTCATGCTCTTCAATACCGAGCTCGCCAACGATCTGGGCAACCTTCTCAACCGTTCCATCAAGCTCCTCAGAGACGCTTGCAGTTCGACGATCACCTCCACCGACACCAACAACGAGGAAGACCTCGCCCTCCGCGAATCCCTCGCCCAAGCCACCGCTGCCTACCGTGCGGCCATGGACGACTGTGAAGTCAGTGCCGCCCTGCAAGCGATCAACGACCATGTCACCCACTGCAACGGCTACCTCGAACGCCACAAGCCGTGGGTGTTGAAGAAAGACGAAAGCCACCTCCCCCGTGTCGCGGAAATTCTCAGCCACACTGCCGAGTCCTGCGCCCACCTCGCCCTGCTCTTGCGTCCCGTCCTCCCTGCCGCTGCCGATAAAATCCTCGGCCAGCTCAACAAACCTCATCTTACCCGGCTTACCATCGACGACCTGAAATGGGGACTCCTCGAACCCGGCCACCAAACCGGAAAACCTGAACCGGTCTTCCCGCGCATCCAGATCGAAAAACCTGACTAAAGTCAGCCTGCAGGAGAGACCAAAACCTCGCATCTCGCAATGTGACATTGCATCCCTGCAATCTTTTCCCCGTTCCCACAAATTCCTCCGGGGAACCTTTGCCCGCGTGAGTCCCCATCCCACCTTGCCTCCACGCGAATCCCGTGGCGGCGCTCCCACTTGGCGGGCATCTTGCATGGAGTGAGGTGCTATGAAAACAAATTTAACCGAACTCTATCACGGACAGATCAAAGACCTCCACAGTGCCGAAAAGCAGCAACTCGAAATCCTTCGGGAAATGAAGAGCGTCGCACAAAATGAGGATCTCACCCGCAAGCTCGACACCATCATCAAATCCCATCAGGAACATGCCGAACGACTCCGCAAAATTTGCGACCAGCACTCGATCAGCCCGACCGGCGAGCAGTGCGAAGCGATGGAGGGCCTCGTCAAGGAAGCCCGTCACCACATGGCCGAAACCCTCGCCGGACCGGTCAAAGATGCCGCCATGATCGCCTCCGCAAACCGCTTCGAACACTACGAGATTGCCGGCTATGGCGTCGCCAAGGCATTTGCCAAAGCCCTCGACCTCTCCGACGATGCCAGCCTCCTCGACGAGTGCATCGCCGAAGCCTGCGACTTCGACGACGAACTCTCGAAAATCGCCACCGGAGGTTGGTTCGGATCCGGCATCAACGAAGCCGCGATGGTCTAATCGCGCCGACAACTCCACAGCGCGGTGCTCTCTCGCATCCGCCAGATCTCCCCTCACGGCAACCCGCCGGGAGGGGCGGTTTTTTCCCTCCCTCTGGCAACCAGACCTGATAAATTCCCGCGCCGCCGATCAAATCCGACCCAATGCCTTCACGGACCTACCGCCCATTTCCATTTGAGAGCGAAAATCGCGCGCCCGAAATTTCATTATTCCTTGACTCCTGCGGCGGGCCGCCCTATTCCCCGCCCCTCCAACGAACCTTTTCTTACCAAGACCATGGCACTCACCGAAGTTATCCTCCGCGAAAAAATCCACTCCCTCGGCGCTGAAGCTGACGTGGTCAAAGTAAAAGCAGGCTACGCCCGCAACTTTCTCATCCCTTCCGGCAAGGCATACGAGGCCACCAAGGGCAACCTCCGCCAGATCGAAAATCTTCGCATCTCCCGCAACAAGCGCGAAGCCGAAGAAATCTCGACGGCCCAGGAACTCGCCACCAAGATTTCCCGCAGCAAGCTCAAGTTCACCCTCGATCTTGGCAAAGGCGGCAAGGCGTTCGGGTCCGTCACTTCCATCGACATCCACAAAGCTCTCGAAGAGAAGGGAATCTCAATTGATCGCCACTCCATCCAACTCGATAAGCCGATCAAGACCACCGGCAAGACCGACGTCGAAGTCAAGCTTCACGGCGATGTCACTGCCACTCTTACCCTCACCGTTGAGGGGAACGACGAGGCGGCCGGCGCGTAGGCTTGACCTCACCAATTTCCAAAAAGCCCGTCCGATTTTCGGTCGGGCTTTTTTTGTCGTTTCCTCACCGGCAATTCATCTTCAATCTCACGACGTGATTGGCATGCTCGATTCCGGCGTAGGAGGACTTTCGGTCCTGCGGGAAATCCATACCCTCCTGCCCGGACACTCAATCCACTACGTGGGCGACACCGCCTGGTGCCCCTACGGCTCCAAATCCTTCGAGGAAATCATTGCCCGCACTTCGCGACTTTGCGATGAACTCATCTCGCGCGGTGCGGCGATCGTCGTCCTCGCCTGCAACTCGGCGACGATCGCCGCCATTGAATCCCTCCGCGCCCAATACCCCATCCCCTTCATCGGGATGGAGCCCGGCGTCAAACCCGCTGCCGCCTTAACCAAGAGCAACATCATTGGAGTTCTGGCAACCGAAGTCTCGCTCCGGGGGGACAAATTCCATCGCCTCGTCTCCACGCACGCCTGCAACCTCCGCGTCATCACCCAGCCCTGCCCCCGCTTTGTCGAACTCGTCGAAGCGGGAATTCTGGAAGGCCCCGAAGTCGAATCAGCGATCAATGAATATGCCCGCCCGCTTGTCGAGGCCGGAGCCGACGTTCTCATTCTCGGCTGCTCCCACTATCCCTTTTTGAAACCCGCCTTGCAGAAGGCCCTTCCCGGCCATGTCAGATTCATCGATACTGGCGACGCCATTGCCCGCCGGGTCCAAAGTCATTCGCTTTCAGAGGATTCCCGGCCCACAATTCAAATCCAAACAACCGGGAATCCCGGGACCTTCAACCGCCTTCTCCCTCTCCTTGCTCCCAATCTCCCGGCAAACTGCACCCAATTGACTCTCTCATGAAAGCGATCCCTTTACTCACGGCCCTCATCCTCGTGGCCAGCCTGACTTTTCTCCTCTGGCAACGCCCCGAAACACTCCAACCCCGGGATGAACCCAGGAGCCCGGAACCGCCGGTTCGCCTGGCCGAGGATCACTATTCCACCGAAGCCGCAACCCAGGACGGGATTGGGAAATTCTACCACGGCCGCGAAATTGCCAAGGTCATGGGCCACCTCGCCATCGACTGGCTGGAGCGCGAGGACCGCGAGGGCGAAGAGGCTCCCTCCATGGCCATGCGCATGCTCGACCTTGGTGAAACCGACGTCCTTGCCGACATCGGAGCCGGCTCCGGCTACTACTCTCTCCGCCTCGCGATGCAACGCCCCAAGGGCAAGGTCATCGCCGTCGATATCCAACCCGAAATGATCACCTTCCTTGAAAACCGCAAAGCACAACTGGAAATCGAGAATGTCGAAACCCATCTCGGCACCATCGAAGACACCGGCCTCCCCCATGAGTCCATCGACGCCGCCCTCATCGTCGATGCCTACCACGAATTCTCACATCCCTACGAAATGATGCTCTCCCTCTACCGCGCCTTGAAACCCGGAGGCCGCATCTTCCTTCTCGAATACCGGGCCGAGGACCCCGAAGTGAAGATCAAGCCCCTTCACAAAATGACCGAAGAACAGGCGCGCAAGGAACTCGAATACGTCGGCTTCGAATGGGTCAAAACCCACCGCAATCTTCCCTGGCAACACTTGCTCGTTTTCCGGAAACCATGATGCCACCGCCGGATTGGCTGGATCCCGCCGGAGAATACCTCATCGGGATCTCCGGAGGGCGCGACTCGGTCTTCCTCCATCACTGGCTCCAGGAACACCACTTCCAATCCTTGCGCTACTGCCACCTCAACCATGGGCTCCGGGGTGTCGAATCAGACGGCGATGAAATTTTTCTCAAGAAGCTCCTGGGCGATCGCCTCATCAGCAAAAAGGTCAACATTGCCGATTTTGCCAAACAGAATCGCCTCTCGATCGAAACCGCGGCGCGCGAAGCAAGACACCAATTCTTCGCACGATGCGCCGCGCAGACCGGCAGGGATCAAGTCATTCTCGCCCATCATGCCGATGACCAGGGTGAGACCATCCTCTTCAATCTCCTGCGAGGCTCTTCCGGCGCCAAGGGCATGTCCCCCCAACAAACAATCGGGACCCTGACCATCCTCCGCCCCATGCTGGGCCTGCGACGGAGTGACATTGACACCTACCTTGACTCCCGGAACCTGCCCTTTTGCGAGGACTCCTCAAACAAGCTCCCCTTCGCCACCCGAAACCGTCTCCGTCACGAGGCGCTCCCCTTACTCAGGGACATCTTGGGCCGCGATCCCATCCCCGCCCTCATTCGGGCCTCCGAGCACAGCGCGGAATTGCAATCCATGGTGGATCAACTTTTTGACCAAAAAAAACTCCTCGACCCACAAGGCCGCCTCTTTCTTCCAAAACTACGAAAACTCCAACCCGCTCTCCAGCGGCAGGCCCTCTTCCGCTTCCTGAAAGACCATCAAACCCCTCAAATTTCTGCGTCCTTGATCGATCAAGCCCTTAAAATTTTACCCCCGGATTCCCCTCCCTCGCTCAATCTTCCCGGAGGACTGCGCTTGCGTCGGAAGGAATCCCGGCTCTTTATTTCACCATGAAATACCTTCTGGTCCTCCCAATTCTCCTTCTTTGGTCCTGCTCCCAGGGAAATCCCGAAAAGGAAAAAGACGATAAAGCTCAGGATCAAAAACCGGTCATTCAAAAAAAAGTTGTAGGTCGGATCGCCTCCGTCTCCAGCACCGGCAGCTTCGTTCTCATTCAAAAATACGGGACCGGCAGCCTTCCCAAAGAGGCCGTTTTCCAATCCCAGGGAAACGAAGGACGCCAGGCCTCCCTCCGACCATCCGGGGAACGCGTGCGCGATTTTTTCGCCGCCGACCTCCTCAGCGGATCTGCCAAGATCGGAGATGCCGTCCTCGCCTACCACACCCCCGGGAAGGAAGAGCCTGTCATTGAGGAGGACGTCCCCGGGACCCCGGCTGAAGACGTTGATATTCAAGAGAAGAACGAGAATCCTGAAGAATAAAAAAAAATATCAACTCCGTCAAAATATCAGGAAACTTAACAAATAACGGCTCCAAGACCTCGGACATAAAGGCCTTTATCTAAAAAAAGAGACTTTTTTACCTTGAAGACCATCTGGAAACCAAGGCATTATCGTTAGCGAAGCTGCTGGGAATCGTGAGATACCCCAACAAAACCGAAAGTCGAAAAATAATGAAATCAAGTACTGTCTCCCCCACAGGTCGTGGTTCAGTCGATGCAAATCGCCTGGCGGACTTTGTCCTAATGACACAAAGGTCCTGTATCCTAAACCTGTCCAGTGAATTGAACCGTGGAAACCTCTCGTTCCCGCAGTTTTTCCTCCTCACCTACCTTTCCAACGAAGATTACCTGACCATGTCAGCGATCGCCAAGAAGATGGGACATTCCACCGCCGCCGCGACTGGACTCGTAGATCGTCTCGAGAAGCTTGGCTTCGTTGAACGCGTCCACGCCGCTGAAGACCGTCGCAAGATCATGGTTCGTATCACCGCCGAGGGGTCTCAAATCGTAGCCGTCATGCGTGGCCACATTGCAGCCGAGCTCTCGACCATCATGGCAGACATGGACGATCAGGATGCCCTCAATGTGGCAGCCGCCAACGAGGTGATCGCTGGAAGAGATTTCAACTAAGACAAATCAAAAAACGTTTGTCGCAAGGAAACTTGACGTGGCGACCCCGGGACGCTTCCCTTATACTTCCGGACGTGGAGGAAGCGTCATTTTTTTTAGCCCCCTTGCGGACAAAACCGCAGGTCCGTGCCGGATTCGTCGAACGGGTCCCCGGCATCGAAACCTCGACTGACAAGGAGGCCACGCTGGCCCTCCTGCGGCCCGCCCACCGTGAAGCGGCCCAAGAATTAGGCTTTCAGTCGATCTACCTCGCCGGGCAAATCCATGGAGAGCAACTCTCGGTGATCGATGTTAATTCCCCTCGGATCTCACTCGAATCCGATGGTCTTCTCACCAACCAGGCAGGCATTCTCCTCGGCATCCACGTCGCCGACTGCGGCGCGGTCTATCTTCTGGATCAAAAGGCGGAAGCGCTCGCTCTCCTCCATTCCGGAAAAAAAGGAACCGAACTCAACATCACCGGAAAAGCCATCTCCCTGATGTCCCGTCAATTCGGCACCGATCCCCGCGATCTCACCGTCGTCCTCGGTCCTTGTATCCGTCCTCCTCACTACGAGATCGACTTCGCCGCCCAAATTGGCGAACAAGCACGGGCTGCCGGAGTTCCCGAAACCCAATATTTCGACTCCGGACTCTGCACCGCTTCCGACCTCTCCCGCTTCTATTCCTACCGGATCGAAAAGGGAAATACCGGACGCCATCTCGCTCTTCTCGGACGCCTCCCACGATGACCATTGCCGCTCCCGCCAAAATCAACCTTTCACTTCGCATCACCCGCAAACGTGAAGACGGATTCCACGAACTGGAAACCCTCGCCCTGCCCCTCCCCGGTCTTTCCGACACCTTGGAAATCACCCCCGCTAATACCTTCTCTCTCCATTGCGATACCCCCGGCGTCCCCACCGACGAAAGCAACCTCGTCACCCAAGCGCTCCGTCTTTTCGAAAGAAAAACCGGAAGCACCTGCAATTTTCAAATCAATCTCATCAAGAAAGTCCCCCACGGAGCCGGCCTTGGCGGAGGGAGTTCCGATGCCGCCCGCACCTTTCTCGCACTCAACGAAGTCACCAGCGCCGAGGTGCCCCTCGACACCCTCGCCGACTGGGCCGGCCAACTGGGCTCCGATATCCCGCTCTTTCTTTACCAAAGCCCTTGCTGGTGCCGGGGCCGGGGCGAAATCATCGAACCCATCAAACTCAAGTGGAACCGTGACCTTCTTCTCTTCAAGCCTTCCTTCAGCATCCCCACCCCGTGGGCCTACTCACGTTGGCGGGACTCCCAAGAAATTCCCGGAATCCCTTACGACCCGCAGCTTGTCGACGGACACACCCTCGTCAACGACCTCGAGCGCCCTGTTTTTGAAAAACACCGCTTCCTCGCCGAACTCAAACTCTTCCTTCTTGAACAGCCCGAAACCGTCGCCGCCCTGATGTCCGGCTCAGGCTCGACCGTCTTTGCCGTCCTCGAAAAAGATGCCGACCACGAAGCCCTCACCGCCCGCACTCTTGCCGAACTCGACCCCTCAATGTGGCACCAGGTCTGCTCAGCTCACACTTCCTAAAACCTCCTTACCTACCCATCTTGAACACCCCAAGCCGTAGTTCCTTTTTTTTTGAAGCTGTCGGTGATTCGGTATTGCTGGCCGAACTTTTCAAGAAACACGCTCGGGAGCATTTACTTATCCATCTTGCATAACACGGAGCTACGGGCAGGCTGGCGCGACTCCTGCGAGCGAGCCATTCGATCTGGAGCCAAGGAGATGAAGCCACCACCTTGGCGACCGGCCAAGACTTCACACAACAGAAATAATAAATGTGCTGTTTCCGCGCAGGAATTGGGTCAGCCACCGAGGCAGAAGTTCCTTTGTGAAAAGTCGTTGAGGTCTCCGACCCAAAAACGCCCCGGCAGGGGCCGTCAGAACGTAGCCGGGGGTCAGCAGAGCGCAGCCCCCGGACCCGGGCCCGCAAGACGCAAGAGGATCCGCGTCCTGAAGGGACGTCTACTCAATCAGAACTGGCCTGACATCCACCAACAACTTCTCGCAACAATTCTCCCCATCAAGCCATGAACCCTCTCGTCCAAGCCGCCGACGAACTTCGCAAGGAGCTTCGCGGTCTCAAATTCCCGGAGCCTGTTGCCTGCACCTACAACCCGCTGGAATACGCGTGGGAAAGGCATTGCGATTATCTCACCAATTTTGGTTCAGGCAAAAAAAAGGTTCTCTTCCTCGGCATGAATCCCGGCCCTTACGGGATGGCCCAGACCGGGGTTCCTTTTGGCGAAATCCCCCATGTTCGAGACTGGATGAAAATTTTCGGGCCTGTCTCCAAGCCCGATCCCGAGCATAGAAAACGCCCGGTCACCGGGTTCGACTGCAAACGATCCGAGGTCTCCGGACGTCGTCTCTGGGGCCTTTTCGCGGAAACCTTCGGGACCGCCGAAAAATTCTTCACCGATCACTTCGTCGCCAACTTTTGCCCGCTCGTCTGGATGAAGGACACCGGGGCCAACATCACTCCCGACAAGCTACCGCGCGAGTGCATGGAGCCGGTCGACGAAGCCTGTCGCAAGCACCTCAGGAAGGTGATCGAGATCTTGGATCCTTCGCTCTTAATCGGAGTCGGGGCCTTCGCCGAGAAGCAACTCGATTCGGTCAACGATCAGAATAGGACCCTCGGTAAAATTCTCCATCCCTCCCCGGCCTCGCCAGCTGCCAACCGCGACTTCGCGGGCACCGCCACCAAACAACTCAAAGAATTGGGGATTCTCTAAATCCGGCACCTTGCGCAGATTCCCATCTGCCGGATGATCTTTTCAAGATTGTCTTGGGGATCTATCGGTGGATTAATGCGGGGCTCCCAAAAACTCAAAGCAAAGCCACGCCCTCTCCATCGAACGTCCGGCTTCAGATCCCGCAGCGACCAAATTGAAAAAGTCCTCCCCTCCCGGCTCATCGTTGATCCATTTTTCGTCTTCAACAACACTCTCGAAATCGCCCTCGTCATTCAAGACGCCTCTCTTGAAGACGGAGGTTCCATCCTCTTCTCGGAAGAAGGCGCGCGAGCACTCATCACGGGAACCCTGGAAATTGATAGTGAAAGCAGCATGGAAGGCTTTGGCATTGTCACCTTCTCTGATCAGGTGTCGCTCAACAACGGCACCCTCAGAGCGGAAAACGCAAGCACGCTCTTCCTGCGTCACTTGAGCGCCTTTGGAGGACTCGATCTCGATGGCTCAACCCGGAACGGAACCCTTTTTGCCACCGGAGTCTCTGGCGGACCGACCGTCGAAGTGACTGGCGAAATCAACAGCCAGCTTCGAGTTTAGCAGAGTCCCCGCAGGCATGGCTCTTATCCCCTACACCGCCGCCGATGGCATCTATGTCAAACTCAGCCCCTGGAGCCAGACCTATCTTGAATGGGCCGATCAACAAGGCCTCACGCCCGAAAATCTCGAAAAGTTCCAGGACCCCGACAACGACCAGATGAGCAATGCCCTTGAGATGTTTGTGGGAGGAAATCCCCTCAAAGCCGAGGCCCATCTCCACCCCGTGCCAGGCCTTGTCGAAATAGAAGGCCTCCGCTATCTCACCCTCTCATTCTACCAAGCCTACCACGCGCTCAACTCGGATCTCGGCGAGGAGTTTGAAAAGTCCGTCGATCTCCAAATTTGGAAAAAGGCCGAACTCATCAGCCATTCCTCCCTTCAAGGGCCAGCCGCGTGCCGCTACTATCAAACCCTCCGCATGACCACCCCCATCACCGGCAACCCGCGAACATTCCTGCGCATCTCCTTTCAGGAGTTGCCATCGGATGGGTAGTAAGAGGTATTGGACGCAGTGATCTCGAGGTCAGCGCGGGTGGGAACCGCCCTGCCGAATCACGATCGCAGGCGTCCCGTTCGCAGCGTGCGCATGCCTCCCGTCAGGGCTCTCAGTGGTTTCCGAAGAACGAACGCACGTTTCTCAATCCGGAATCGCAGACCGATCGCGCCGAGGTCCAGAAATTGATGCGGGGAGCCATCGAAAAGGAACCGAATTACCACGCTCGGATGAAGGCCGTTGCGGACTTGCTGGCGCTCATGACCCCCGAGAACGCTCACGATATTCGCGATGCTTTCTTGAACAGCCGGAAGGATCGGTTTTGGTATGGAACCGAGCGCAAGGTCTTCCTCGCCCGTTATTAAGTTGGATTGACCTGGATTGGCAGATTGAAATAGGGACGCCAATCACTCGGTGCCCCCCTCGCAGATCCCGGCGTGCGGAACTACCGCCCCGGGTTCCTCGCAGGACGCGCAGTCAGAGCAACGTTTCTCAGGTTGACTTGATCTTATCGCCGCCTTCCGGATCTAGGCTTCCCATTTGATGGGATTTTGCTTTCGGCAGGCTATTTCGGCGACCACTCCTCAGACCAGTTTCATAATTTCCAAGCGCTGTCCAACGGTAAGCGACTGAAAGGCGACCTCTGTTTTGTCGCTGGGCGGGGTCGCGAAAATCGGGCGTGGCTCTGATGGTCAGGAGGCTTTCCTGAGTCGGCGGGCTTTGGCGATGGCTGACGGGGTCAGCTCG
>Ga0209390_10002656_pt1 | contig 30725 bp, 27 predicted proteins | sample BON01_FD_187212 | JGI IMG/M metagenome (GOLD analysis project Ga0209390, IMG submission 187212) | Freshwater microbial communities from Lake Bonney liftoff mats and glacier meltwater in Antarctica - BON-01 (SPAdes) (version 2) | ecosystem: Environmental > Aquatic > Freshwater > Ice > Glacier...
ATTTACGATATTTATTTGAAAATATTCATAAAGCCAAAAACGAAGAAGAATTACGTGCAATACTACCGTATAACTTAGATGCAAGCGATTTAGCTGAATCATAGAGTGCAGGGAAATTGACGCTTACGCTATGCTAGGTGGTTTTATTTTGAATTTTATGCCTTGTGTCTTGCCAGTCTTATCACTGAAAGTATTTTCCTTCATAAAGCATAGTAAGGAGAATAGAAAAACATCATGCTTATTTACTATTGCAGGTATTTTAAGTAGTTTTTGGGGCCTAGCTGGGATAATGATTGCATTAAAAAGTGCCGGCAAACAATTTGGTCTAGGAGTGAATTTTCAGGTTCCAGAAGTGATTATTCTGTTGACTATAATAATAACTATTTTTATTAGTAGCGCTATGGGGCGTATAAATATTTCGTTACCAATATTTACTGCTAATCGACTTGGTAGTATAAATTTTAAGAACCAGTATTTCGAGAGTTATTTTAGTGGAATATTAGCTACTATTTTATCAACACCTTGCAATGCACCGTTTCTTGGCACAGCTATGGCGGTTTCTTTTACATCTAGCAATATAGTTATTTTGGTAATATTTACTTGTATAGCTCTGGGTTTTAGTTTGCCATATATATTATTAGCTTTATATCCGCCTATATTGAATGCTTTGCCAAAACCAGGAAGATGGATGGAAACCTTAAAAAAAGGTTTAGTACTGCTTTTAATAGGGACTATATTTTGGTTGTTATATATTCTGTATAACCAAATTGGGCAGCGAGCTGTAATCGGCTTATTTATGTTATTGATATTATTAAAATTTAGTATCGAGAGTAATAGTAATTTGCTAAAAGGCGCTTTAATAAAATCATTTATAGTAGGTTTAATTATTATATCTAGTTTAATCTTGCCACAATATGCCCATCAAGAAGACACCAAGCATCAAGGAAAATTAGATGCAACGTGGCGTAAATTTGATCAGTTAGCAATAGATCGTTATGTTAGTGCTGGTAGGGTGGTATTTGTTGATATTACGGCTGATTGGTGCGTCACTTGCAAATATAATAAATTCATGGTGTTAAACCGTAATAAGACGATGCGTTTGTTTAAAGAAAATAAGATAGTGGCAATGCGAGGAGATTTTACATCTTACGATGCAGCTATAGATAAATATTTAATTTTTAATGATGCAATTGGCATACCTTTTTACAAAATATATGGACCAGCTTATCCAGATGGCATTAAATTACCAATAATTCTTACTCAAGAGGATATAAAGCATGCTATTGAGTATGTTAATAGGTGATGCTTTTTAGAAAGAATTATGTTACAATCCCGGTCCCATGAGTATAGAATATAAAATTAGGTAAAAATGCACGTTCAAATTGGTGATATTGAGCTATCAAATCCAGTAATATTAGCACCTATGTCTGGTGTTACTGACCTGCCTTATCGCAAATTAGTAAAACAATTTGGGGCAGGGTTAGTAGTGTCTGAAATGGTAGCTAGCAGAGCGATGATCGTGCGCAGCCATCAATCCCTTAAAAAATGCGCAATAGATCGTGAAGATAATGATGCGACCAGAGCTTGTGTTCAGCTTGCTGGTTGTGAAGCTGATGTGATTGCAGAGTCAGCTAGAATGAATGAAGATATGGGCGCCAAAATTATTGATTTGAATTTTGGTTGTCCAGCTAAAAAAGTTGTTGGTGGTTTTGCTGGCTCCGCATTGATGCGTGATGAAAAATTAGCTGCACGGATTTTACAAGAAACAGTAAAAGCAGTAAATATTCCTGTGACCCTTAAGATGCGCCTTGGTTGGGATGATTCTTCTCTAAATGCTCCGATATTAGCAAAAATTGCTGAAGATGCTGGTATTAAAATGATTACAATTCATGGTCGCACTAGATGCCAATTTTATAAAGGAAGCGCTGATTGGAAGGCCATTTCTCTAGTCAAAGAAGCAGTTAAAATACCAGTTATTGCTAATGGTGACATAGTGTGTATTAACAGTGCTATTGAAGCTTTAAAGCAATCAAAAGCAGATGGTATTATGATTGGAAGAGGTTGTTATGGTAAGCCCTGGTTGATTTCCCAAGTGGCACATTTCCTATTAAAGGGAGAAAAATTACCGGATCCTAGTTTAGAAGTGCAATTAAAAGTTGTGCTAGAACATTACGATGCCATGATAGAACATTATGGCGATGATATAGGTATAAAAATGGCCAGGAAACACTTGGGGTGGTATAGTAGTGGAATGCCAAATTCTGGAGAGTTTCGTGCTAGCATTAACCAACTTAACGATAGTATAGATGTTAAAAACAAAATAAACGAATTTTATGGACCGTTAATTGAGAATGTATAAAGCATGAATAACAAAGACAATAAGACCCTTGCTGCAGCTGTTGAAGATAGGCTAGATAAATTTTTTGAAATGCATGCCGGCGCCTGTCCAGAATCTGGTTTGTATGAGAGGGTTATAAATGAAGTTGAAAAGGTTCTAATTAAGAGAACTTTACATCATGTAGATGGTGTACAAGTTAAGGCATCTAAAATCCTTGGCATTAATCGTAACACTCTACGTAAAAAGATGCATGCTCTAAAAATTAGTTAAATAAAATTAGGCTCACTATTGATGTTTAATAAATTTTTTAAAAACTTTACGCAGCGTAGATTCAGTAGTAATTTATTTTATATACTGGTTATAATCATAGTTGTCTTATTTGCTGTTAATGCGTTTTCTGTTTATGAAAATTATTTTTTAAAAAAGCCTAGTCCCGCCTATACTCTAAGTTTTTTGTTAGCTAGCTTGATTGCTGTTTTGGTGCTATGTGTATTCATTGTGAGTAGTAGAGCTTCTTCAATATTCGCGTTAGTAAGGAGTAGTGAGAAACGTGTTTCAAAATTAAGAAAGCGAATAATTATTGCGTTTAGTATTGGGGCAGCATTGCCTACAATTATTGTAGCGGTATTTTCTACTTATTTCTTTAATTTTGGGATAGAAGCTTGGTTTGATCAAAAAATTTCAAAAGTCCTTGATCAATCGGTTCATGTGGGTGAATCTTATGTATCAGAGCATGTGTTACAAATAAAAGAAACGGCAATATCTGTTTCGGATGACTTGAGTGCTATGTATTATGATCTTATTCATAGCCCTGAATTATTTTCAAAAGTATTGAATGCACAAGCAGAGATGCGTTCAATTGATGAAGCGATAGTCTTTCAAAAAGATACCAATACTATTGTTGCGCAAACAACCTTGAGTTTTTCTTTGTCGTTTACCACAATTCCTCTGCATTTAATAGAGCGTGCTGATCGTGGAGAGATAGTACAAATTAACTCAGATCCAACAAAAATCCGTATCCTTATTAAGTTACGTGATTATAACGATACTTATCTATTAATAGGTAGATTAATAGATGCTAAGATTATTGATCATATAAATAACACCAATGGAGCAGCTGCAGAATATTTTCGTCTTAGAGATGAAATTTCTTCTTTGCAGATTAAATTCTCTGCGGTCTTTATTCTGTTGAGTTTAATTTTATTATTAGCTGCTACTATATGGGGGCAGAGATTCGCCGAGCGTATTGTTCGCCCTATTAGAGAATTAGTCAAAGCAGCAGAGAAGGTAAAAAATGGTGATCTGTCAGCGCAAGTGCCTATTGAGGGATTAAAAAAAGATGAAATTAAGGTCTTATCTTCTGCTTTTAATCGTATGGTAAGCCAAATTGATCGCCAGCAGAAAGATTTGCTAATAGCCCAACGATCTCTTGCATGGTCGGATGTAGCGCGCAGGGTAGCGCATGAGATTAAAAACCCACTAACTCCAATCCAACTTTCTGCAGAGATGTTGTTGAAAAAATTTGCAAATGAAGTTTCAGATAAAGAGAGTTTTGTAAAATATAGTAAAAATATTTTGAATCACTCTAACGACATAAAAGTGATTGTTTCAGAATTTGTAGAATTTGCACGTTTACCGGCTCCAAGTTTTACTAAGTGCCAAATTGTTTCTATGATTAATGATCTCGTGGAATCTAGAAAGCTAATCAATGGCACTATTAATTATAATTTGATATCTAACGTAGGAGAATTTGAGTTTGTATGCGATATTGCTCAGCTGAACCGTGCGGTTGTAAATTTATTATTAAACGCTGAAGAAGCATTCGAAGATAGTAATAACAAGAAAATTGATGTTGAGGTGCATATTCAACAAGATGAGGTTAGTATTATTGTGGCTGATAACGGCCCAGGATTTAGTGCAAAGCTACTAAAGTCAGCAAAAGAAGCTTATGTAACGACTAAGGCAGAAGGCACTGGTTTGGGGTTAGCTATAGTTGCTCGTATTGCAGCGGACCATTTCGGAGAGATGAAAATACTGAATAATAAGCAAGGCGGAGCTAGAATAGAGTTAATATTTAATGCCCAAGAGTTAAAGTCCATGTTAAAATGAACATTAAGCTTCATTCATTATTAACCTGTTTGTAAAAAAAATAGTGGTTATCTTGTATAATATATGATTAAAACTGTTGCTTTCTTGTCGTTGAGAGGATAAATTTTTAAGTAAGCTACTTTTATAAAGCGCTAAACGTAGGAGAAGAAGCAAGAAATACTTTTTTTTACATGCGTATGTTGTTTTGTGAAAATGCATATTAGTTCGGGTTTTGGGTTGGTATGATTTTTAGTTTAAGGTTAATAAGTTAATTTATAAAAATTACAGGGATTAGGCATTATGGCAATAGACGTTCTTATTATTGACGACGAAGCGGATATAAGAGATATAATTTCTGACATCTTAAAAGATGAGGGATTTAGTAGCCGTTCAGCAGCAAGCAGCGAACAAGCATTTAAAGCTATTTCCGAAAAAACTCCTAATGCTATTATTCTTGATATCTGGCTGCAAGGCAGTGACTTAGATGGATTAGGTATTTTAGAGATCGTTAAAAAGCAGTATCCACTTATGCCAGTCGTGGTAATAAGCGGTCATGGAACTATAGAAACTGCAGTAAGCGCAATAAAAATGGGGGCTTATGATTATCTAGAAAAGCCATTTACGCATGATAAGTTGATGATAGTGCTTAAAAGGGCATGTGAGGCCGCTAAGTTACGTAGAGAAAATATCGACTTAAAATCCAAAGTAATTGATAAAACAGAATTTGTTGGTAATGCTGCAATTACTACTAGACTTAAGAGTGAAATAGAAAAAGTTGCTCCAACATCTGGAAGAGTTATGGTTCATGGCGCAGTAGGTAGTGGTAAAGAGTTAACATCTAGACTAATACATAAAAAATCTAAAAGATCTAATGGTCCTTTTATAGTGTTTAGTCCTACTTCGATGCCTATAAATAAAATTCAGCAAGAATTATTTGGGGATAATGAAAGGCATGAAGCAAATAGCTTGTATGACAAGAGAATTAGCATCCTTGAAGCTGCAAATAATGGCACTTTATATATTGATGAGGTCAGCGATTTGCCTGCTTCTGCGCAAAATAAATTGTTAAAGTTTTTAAAAGATCAAACATTAATGAAAAGTGGTAATAAGTCTATCAATCTTAATGTACGTTTGATTACTTCTACAACAAAAGATTTAGCTACAGAAGTAACTCAAGGGCGTTTTAGGCAGGATTTATATTACAGATTGAACGTAGTACCACTTAGCGTACCTCTTCTTGCGGATAGAAAGGAAGATATTCCATTGTTAGTTAAGTATTTTGTCAAGCAGCTGTCAAAATTTTCTGGGTTAAAAGAAAGAGAGTTTTCTGACGAGTCAATCGCAGCGTTGCAGGCATATAACTGGCCTGGTAATGTACGACAGCTACGCAACGTTATTGAATGGACTTTAATCATGAACCCGCCTAGTGCAGGCCTGATGGAAAAAATAAAATCTGATATGCTGCCACAGGATGTAATTAATAATAGTGTGAATATCTCAAAGCCGGACACTAATTTAGACATGATGTCGATGCCGCTGCGTGATGCACGTGAAGTCTTTGAAAGACAATATCTAACGGCGCAAATGAATCGCTTTAATAATAATATATCAAAAACTTCTACATTCGTTGGTATGGAGCGCTCAGCTCTGCATAGAAAACTTAAAACTTTAAGTATTCATGCTGCAAACAACAAAAATATAGATGGAATCGATAGTGAACACATGTTAGAAATGGAAGGTTGAAGATACTTAAAATTATGCAGAATCTGATTAAAAGAAATTTAGTTTTTATCGGTATATTATTTCTTATAGGGTGCACCGAAGGGGAAAGAAGTTCTTCTGGTAACTTAACAGAAGAACAAAGTATCAAAATTAAAGAATATGTTGTTAAACAAATTAGAAGTAAAAACCCTGTCGACATTAAGGGAGTGTACGGTACTAATTTGCGAGGCTTGAAATTGACTAGCGTTAATTTGTCTGGCGTTGATTTGTCCGGTGTCGATTTAAGTGAATCTGAAATGGCTAGAGTTGATTTTTCTAATGCTAATTTAGATAAAGCAATTTTTACAGGTGCCACCATCCAGGAAAGTGATTTTTCAGGTGTAAAATTTGATAAATTAAATGCTCAAGGAGTTGATTTTCAGGCGTCTATTTTTAATAAAACTGAATTTCAAAATGCAAATTTATCTAATGCCAATTTTGAAGAAGCAGATTTAACTGGTGCCATGATTACAGATTCTAGATTAGATGGTATTAATTTAGTTAAATCTATAATGAAAAATATGCAAATTAACAATGTTAATTTACAGAAGGCAAATCTAGTGTCAGCTAATTTATCAAATTCAAAAATAACAAACACAGCATTTTTTGGTGTTGATATTAGAGGAGCAAATCTATCGCAAGTAGTAATGCGTGACTGTAGTTTTGAATCTTCGGATTTAACTGGCTTGACGGCAACTGGAGCAAGTTTTACGAATATTGATTTTATACAAGGTATTGTAGACGAAGTTACATTTACTGGTACTAATTTTGAATCAGTGGATTTTTCAAACGCATCAATGAAGCGTGTAAACTTAAACGATGTAAGATTTAATAATCAATGCGTGTTTAGAAATATTTCAATGCTCAATTCTAGTTTTATAGATGTTAGAATACAAGATAGTGTGTTTGAGGACGTTAAGTTTGCTGGGTCACAAATGTCTAAGATGTATATGAATAATGTCAAAGCGCGCAATAATAATTTTAACAAAGTATCTATAAAAGATATGAAAATTTCTAATTCAGCAATTGTAGATTCAATTTTTAGTAATGAAGGAGGGTCCAAGATAACATTTTCTAATGTTAATCTAATGGACACTCAATTTAATAACTATAACTTAGAAGATACCAATTTCACTAAGGTAAAACTTTCCAAATCTATATTTAAAAATGCTAAGATTTATAGAACTAGTTTTACGCTTTCTGAGCTAAACCAGATAGCAATGATTAATTGTGATTTGGAAGAGGTGGTGTTCAATAATGCTCCAGTTACAAATTCTCAAATACGTGGCGTTAATAGTGTGGCGATGGTAGTAATCAATTCTCCGTTCACTCGCAATATCATGTTCAATAACAAAGGATTAGAGCGGGTAGTAACTAATGCACCTATTACTAATATAAGTGAATTAGTAGAAAATAAAAATTTGTCTAATATGAATATGGCATATTTAGATTTATCTAAAATAAATACTCAGCAAGTAACTTTTAAAGGAACTGTGCTAAGAGGAGTTAACTTTACTGAAGCCGTACTTAAGAGCTGTTTATTTATTGATACAGATTTACGCTATACTGATTTAACTAAAGCAGATTTGCGCGGTTCGGAAATTAGAAATTCAAAATTTAACGGAGCAAAGCTAATTGGTACTAATTTGAGTAGTACTAATCTTAGTAATTTAAATTTTACTAGAGCGATTACTATTGATTTAATACTTGATAAAGCTCAGATAATGAATGTAATTGGTATGGATAGTAATATTTCAAAGAAAAAAGCTGCTAATTAAGCTAACATGATTTAAGCAATATTATCTGGTGATAATAATCCTTTTATTAATTTGATTTTATCTTTTACTAGCAGTTTTCTTTTTTTGAGTTTCTGCAGGGTGAATTCTGAAAATTTAGTATGCGAATCTGGATCATCAATTATTTCGTTTAGGTCTTGATGCTCTTGTTCTAACTCATGCAAATTTTGTAAGAGAGGGTCTTCGTTGCTAATCATTATATTTGGTACTACAGATTTAAATCATGATATCTGTGTATCACAAAGTTAATTGTAGCGCAAGCTAATCAAGTACGCAACTAATTTAACCAGTCTTTCTAAAGGGGTGGATTTGATTGGAATTTCAGTGAGTCATCAACAGCTTTAGTAAGGAGCGGTATCTATTATTCCAAGTAATGATGCTTCGTCGTCGATGCGTGTGTAACTTGTTTCAATAGTTTGATATTTGTGTGGGCCAATAATGTTATACAAGGTGCTGAAATTTGTTTCCGTATTAAATGTATAAGTTACGTCATATTGATCAGGTAAGCATACATAACTGCCTAATGAAATCATCTTTTTTGAAGGCGGGTATTGGATGAAATTCAGGTTATACATTTTAATAGCATCTGGATGATTAGCAGTGAGAGGAAATAGCTTTTGTTGCGAGCTAGGCTGAAAATGATATTGTAAGATAGATGTATCAGATAATATAAACAAATATTTTTTAGTTCCTACTGAATGGTCATCGATATGAACAGTTTCTTCATATAAAACATGGTCTATAGATAAGTTAGTGAAGCTTGCTTCACCTTTCATTATATGAGTTATTTTTTGTATACTATCATCACTAACTTGGCGGGATAATTTCCATTTTCCTTTAAAAAGTTCGAATATAGCTGCATTACCAGGCAATAATTTTGCCATAAAACTTCCTAGAATTTAATTAACATTATGTACGCAATGTATATTTACTACGTAGTCTTTCGTTAGTCTATCCACGTGGTAATTGGTAAATATATCATAAGTTGAGCTTGATGCATATGTTACACCTGCTTTTTTTAGAAAATCTATCAACCCTTCAACGCCAATTGCTAGGGCAACTTCTTTTGACGGAATAGACAGATCATTGTAGGTGTAAGTTAATTTTGCGGTTACTACGCCTACAAGATTGGAATTTTTGTCTAATAAAGGTCCGCCGCTATTACCGTTGTTAACATTATCAGTAAATTCAATATGTGTAAGTTTATTTTCATCTTCTTTAGTTGCGAGGACCTTAGCTTCTTTGATGATATATTCACCAGTTTCTCCAGTTTCTAATGGATAACCTATAGAGAAAAGAATATCTCCAGCTTTTATAGCATCATGATTATTGCGTAAATAAGGTACTCTATTGGGAGGGATAGGGGATTTTAAAAGAGCTAGATCTAGCTCCTTATCCACTAGTATTAATTGAACCAACGTGGGTTTAACCGCGCCACGTATTGCGATATTATGACAGTTTTCTACTACATGCCTATTAGTTATAATGTGTTCTTCATTAATATAAAATCCGCTACCTATGCTTATAGAATAATTTGCACCAGGTTTTAGGTTGGTAAAGCGTAAATCATCCCACCTATTAGCTAAGCTGATGTTTGGCAGCATTATTATAAATAATAACAAGCGACTCATATACGCGTTTATCCTTGAAAAATTTCCCATTATCATTTAAGAATACATTAATAATAAGCTAAAGAACACTTGTATGACTTTTTTTAAAGAATTTAAAAAACGTGGTTATTTTTATCAATGCACTGACGAAAATACGTTGGAGCAAAAAATGGCAAATCAAAAAATAGTAGCGTATATTGGTTTTGATTGTACAGCTAAGTCTTTGCATGTAGGAAATTTAATGCAAGTAATGATTCTAAGATTATTACAACAACATGGACATAAACCTATTATATTGATTGGTGGTGCAACAACAAAGATAGGTGATCCAACCGGTAAGGAAGAAACTAGAAAATACTTATCTGATCAAGAAATTGAATCTAATATAGCGGGGATAAAAGCTTCATTATCAAAGTTCATCACCTTTGGTGATGGCCCAACGGATGCAATCATGCTGAATAATTCTGATTGGTTAGAAAATTTAGGATATATAGAATTCTTACGAACAATGGGCAGAATGTTCTCGGTTAATCGTATGTTAACTATGGATTCAGTTAGGTTGCGCCTTGAACGTGAGCAATCTCTGACTTTCTTGGAGTTTAACTATATGCTATTGCAAGCATATGATTTTTATTATTTAAATAAAGAATATAATTGTGATCTTCAGTTAGGAGGAAGTGATCAGTGGGGCAATATTATTATTGGTGTTGATTTAGTTCGTAAAATGAGTAGCAATGAATCTTTTGGTTTGACTACACCATTGCTTACTACTGCATCTGGTACAAAAATGGGTAAATCCATTAGTGGAGCGGTTTGGTTAAATGAAGAGCAACTTTCACCGTATGATTATTATCAATATTGGCGCAACACCGAAGATGCAGATGTTATCAAATTTGCTAAGCTTTATTGCGAATTTTCGGATCATGAAATACAAAAGCTAGAAGAACTAGCTGCAAAAAATATTAACGAAGCAAAAAAGAAGTTGGCTTACGTAGTAACAATTTTATGTCATGGAGTAGAAAAAGCTGATGCTGCGCAAGAAACTGCTATTGCTGTATTCGAAAAAGGCCAAGTAGGAGACGATTTACCAACAATCACTATTGATTCAATAAAAATTCAGGCCGGTATTGCTTGCCTAGATTTGTTTTTAGAAACTGGGCTAACTAAATCAAAAGGCGAGTCGAGAAGACTTATACGTGGTAATGGCGCAAAAATAAATGATAAGCAAATTACGGATGAAAATTTGATAGTTGATAATAATTCAGTACTAAATGGAATAATTAAGTTGTCGGCTGGAAAAAAGAAGCACGCTTTAGTAAAAATAATATAGTTTAATTTTGTGTTAAATGCTCTATTAGGCACAATCTAGCTGCGGGTTGTGGTTTATTAGGGAATATATAGCGTTCAAAAAAATATGAAGTAAGCTTGAATGCATCGCTGATATCAGTGTTGCTAATTGTTGTTATATTTTCAACTAAAAATTTGGGTAATTTTAGTAGTTTGCTTTCATATTCTGCACCAGCTTGTAGTGAAACAGCACGTCCAGACTTAGGCGACACATAAAATAAATCTGTTTGTGAGTTGGTAACTGCGCAATGGCTTAATTGTAGTTCATAACCAGTTTCTGCCAAAATAGCTAGTTCTAGCTGTATATATTGAAGCAAAGAAAAATTTTCTTTAAACCTCTCTATAAAACTAAGCAAAGCTGGAAATAAATTATTATGAGGCTCGCGCTCACAAAAAGCTATTTTTAGTAAACTGACTATAGAATTAAAAGCATATAGTTTGGTTTTGTTCATCATGATTGGCACATTATAAGATTTAATTAGCTCAGCTTTTGCCAAGCCAATATGTTCGTGTAAGCGTGCATTCCAAAAAAAATCTACTAAATTGCTTTCGGCTAAACTATCACCAGTCTTTTTGTTGTATTGTTGCATTACACCCGAATAAATACCATGTTTCTCAGTAAATATTGTGATGATACAACTACGCTCTTTAAGCGGTCTTTTAGAAATTATTATACCTCGATCACGAAAATTCATATATTATAGGTACTTTATCTAGATCAATTAATATTATAATGTTATCCTGGGATACTATTAGAAAATCAAGATGAAAACAATGAAATTAAAGGCATTTATCTTAATAGTACTTTTTGCAAATAATGTTTTTGCTATCGATCGTGATGATAGAAAAAAATTAATATTAGCTGCTGATTATTGGTGTCCATATAATTGTCATCCAGATAGTGAATTACCAGGTTTTTTAGTAGAAGTTCTAAGCCGCTCATTACATATTTATGGTATAGATATTGAATATCGTATGATGCCTTGGCGCAAAGCTATGGATGCTTTAGTTGACGGTGAAGTAGATGGGGTAATAGGTATTAGTGATATAAAAGGGAATAAACTTGTTACTACGAGATTACCACTTGATTATAGTTCCATCAGCGCTTTTACGCGTTCAGATATTGCATGGGTATATGATGGAGTTGGCTCACTTAGAGGGAAAAAGCTTGGCTTTGTAATGGATTATGTTATTGACGAGGCGATTAGTCATTATATTGGCAGTAATTATCCATCTCATCCAGATTGGTTTATGGTGCAAGATGGTAAAAATGCAGTTATTGAATCTATAGCAGATTTAATGGATGGTTATAGTGATGTGTATATTGAAGATGCACGGGTGGTAGAGAGGTATCTTAGTGAAAATGCCCTCACTGCTATTAAAAATGCTGGCATGGTAAGTAAAAACAAGGTGCCAATATATGTTGCTTTTTCCTCTAAAATACCATCAATTCATAAATATATTAAGCATTTGGAAGAAGGAATAGCCTCCTTGAAAGCAACAGGCGAATATGATGATATAAGAGAAAAATATCAGATGGATAAAGAAATAGAATTGAAACATGGATTATAAATTAGTAGCTTTTAAAGAAAAGTATCCGGTAATTCATGAAAGTGTGTTTTTGGCAGCTGGAGTAGTTATTGCAGCAGATGTGAGCATAGCAGAAAATACAAATATTTGGTTCAATAGTGTTATTAGAGGCGATGTTGCGCCTGTTATTATTGGTAAAAACACTAATATTCAAGATGGAACTGTAATTCATACTTCGCGTTTTGATGGACCAACACATATTGGTGATAATATAACTGTTGGGCATATGGCGCTTTTGCATGCTTGCACAGTAGAAGATAATGCTTTTATTGGCATGCAAGCAGCAGTAATGGACAAAGCCATCGTTGAAGAATATGGCTTTGTAGGTGCTGGTAGTCTAGTGTCGCCAGGGAAGATTGTAAAACGAAAAGAGCTATGGATGGGCCGACCTGCTAAATTCGTACGCATGGTAACCGACGAGGAGATAGACTTCATGCGAGGTAATGTACGAAATTATCTAGACTTATCTAACGAATATCAAAATAAAAATAAACATAAATGACATTACTTAGATTAATAGTGGTAGTTTTTACTATGAGTTTAGCTCTTAATAGTTTTGCTGAGTATAAATATGAATTGGTGGAACAAAATGGGCATCGTATACATGTTACAACTCTTGATCCTACTGAGTACGATATCTCTTTTATATCTGCGCATAATCAGGTTTTTGGCCGTGAAAGAGTTGGGGATATTGCTGCACGAGAGAATGCTCAAATTGCAATAAATGCAGGCTTTTTTCAGATTGGTGGTATTGATGATGGGCGTCCTACAGGTACTGCTCTAAACGATGCAGAGATATTCGGAATGCGCATAAGTAAACATGGGTGCTTAGTTAAAAAAGAAGGTCAAATTGCTATTGAAATAGTAAGTCCATCTTTGGAAGTTATTGTAAATACTAAAACAATAAAACCTCTTCAATTTAATAAGTTTGCCAAAGGGCGTAATATTTTTTATTTCAATAGAGCTTGGGGGCCAACTACTTTAAGTAGTTATAATGCTAGAAGGGAAGTAGTTTTTAATAAAAACATGCTGGTTATAGATGTTTCTGAGCATGGTAATAATAAAATTCCAGAAGATGGCTATGTATTGTCTTTTCCTAACCATACCGATTTAAGTTATATAAAAATTGGAGCGCAGGCTAGCTTTAATTGGACCCCGAACTATTTTGCTAAGGGTAATAGTTTTGCAGTTATGGGATTGCCTACTTTAATATTAAATAATAAGATTAGAGAGAGCCTGTCAAATGATCAAGAACATGCTAGGACAGCGGTTGGAATAAAAGAAGATGGGTTTATAGTTTTAGTCGTTGTAGAACATACATATAAAAAAGCTATACATGATGTAACTTTGCAAGAAGTTAAAGGCATCATAGAAAGAAAGCAAATTTCTTTTGCAAACATCAATGTATCAGAGATAAAAAAAATAATTTTGGAAGATCTTACGCACGAAAATGAATCTACTGGTATGAAGGTATTAGAGCTGGCAGAATTCATGCATTCAATAGGCTGTAGCTCTGCTATTAACCTTGATGGCGGTGGCTCGTCTACCCTATATATTGATGGTAAATATATAAATACAGCCATTGGAGATGTGGATGAAAGCGCTGGACAAAAAATATTCCGTCCAGTATCTGATGCTTTGGTTTTTAGAAAAAAGTAATCTACTGCTTGCTAGCTATTTTGCTGCTTTTTTGCCAGAAATAAAAGAGCATAAATATTATCAAATTAGTCATCGTACCAATAAACACTCCTTTGAAGCTGTATTGAGCAGCAAAATATTTTTCCCATACTATAAAACTGGTAATACCTGCTATGCATGCACACATCATGCCTTTTTTACTAATAACAATATCAAATAAAGCAAGAACGAGAGGAGTTATAACTACTGGTCCCCAAAAACCAGCAATAAAGATTACTAAATCTACTACTCTAGTAAATGTAAGTGCAATGAGAATAGCTAAGCTACCAATGATTATATTGATTATACGCGCAAGTAGTAATAATTTTTGTTGGTTATTTATAGAAAATATAGGGCTTAGAAAGTCTTTTACTAAAGTAACAGAGGTTATGTTGAGGTCAGAGTCAGCAGTAGACATTACAGCAGCCAGTAAACCAACAACCACAATTCCTTGAATACCAACTGGTATTATATGATCAATTAAATAAGGTAGGGCTAAGCTGGCTTTTACTTCAGGATATTTTACAAAAGCAATAAGTCCATTTAGAGTTATGAATACCAAAAACAAAGCATAAATCACGGATTTGATATATATAGCTTTACTAGTTGTTGCACCATCTTTGTTGATTAAAGCTCTTTGAATAAAAGTAGGGAATAAGTTCATTACAGTAAACCCTAAAGTTGCTGCTATAGTTGTAGAGATTAGATTAGGGTTATCAGCAAAAGAGAATTTTTCTAATGGTACTGAGTTAACAAAATTATCTAGCCCAATTTGATAAAGGCCAAAAAATGTAATTACTGGTATAGCCACTAAGATTGTAAAAAACTGCAGTTGGTTAGCAAATAATACAGATCTAAGCCCGCCAATTGTAGTGTAAGCAACTATAATACCATAGCTTAATATTACACCCCATACGTAATCAACCTGCAATATATATTCAAATATACGACCGCTGACGCTAATTTGTGCAGCAACAAGGCCTACTGATACTAGTATAGCTGATAAGCCAGATATGTAACGTCCAGGGACTCCGTAGTAGACGCTCATTATATCACCTACACTTTCGGCACCATAATGTTTGATAAGCCTGGGTATTATGTAGATGGCAATTAATATATCTATTGGTATTGCAAATAATAACCCATAACTATAAGCGATATTTTCTGCAAAGGCTTTTTCGGCTATGCCAAAGGTAGTTCCTCCGCCAATAGAAGAAGCAAATATAGTGGCCACGAGCACCAATTTGCCCTTGCTAGCTTTGTCGCTAATTCTAGAAAATCCTTTGAATCCAGATTGTTTAGATTTCTGCAATATTCCTATAGATAAAAGCGCAATAAGATATGCAAATACTATAATATTATCTATCATAATATTTCTTTAGTTTTTTGTTTATGCATTTTTTCTAAATATAGTATTAATATCAGTGATGGTACTGTGGCAAGGGTGGTAAAGATATAAAATACAGCCCACCCAAAGCTTGCAACTATGTATCCGGAAATAGCTGGAAATATAGAGCGCGAAAGCCCCATCATAGAAGATAAGAAGGAGTATTGCGTGGCACGAAATTTACCCTGGCAAAGCGAGGCAATGAAAGCAATATAAGCTGCCATACTCATTCCACCGCTGACACTCTCAAAGCCAGTCACTATGAATAATAGATAGATATCTTTGCCATATATTTCTTGAAACACGAAGAGGATATGAGCTCCAGCATGTATTGACCCAAACAGTAATAAGCTATCATATAGATTTTTTGTTCTCATAACATAGCTAGCTATTAGTCCGCCAATCATTGCTGAAGTAACGCCAAATAGTTTTCCTGCGGTAGATATTTCAAATTCATCATAGCCAATATGTAGTAGGAATGGATTTATCATCATGGTAATAAAATTATCTGGTAAACGGTAAAGAATTAAAAATACTAAAATTAGCATGATGTATTTAGAACTACCTAATGGTTTAATTATTTTTGCAAATAAACCTATCGTGTTAGAGGGTGTATCAGCTATATAATTTTGCTCTTCTTCAATGGGCATGAGATTTTTTGAAAACATTATTAGCAATATTGGGAAAATAATGATTATCACGCTGAAGAGTTCATAGACTAAATTCCATCGTAAATATTGGGATGTATAGATTGCCCCAGAACCTGATATGAGCATTCCAATCCTGTAACCAAAAACATACATTCCTGATATTTCACCTTGCTGTCTCTTATGTACCATTTCAGTTCGAAGTGCGCCAAGAATAGTGTCCTGGGCAGAGGCAAAGAAAGAAATCATTAAACCACATATAGCAACCGGCATTAATTCATTCACCGGGTTTAGCTTACTCATGAGGTAAACGCTAGTACTAAGGCAGATTTGTATCAGTACTATCCAAGATATACGTTGACCGAAGAGTTTATTTAATATAGGTAATTTTTTTGCATCAAATATAGGGGCCCAAAGGAAGTTAATTGCATATGGCAATGAGACTAGGGCGAAGATACCAATAGTTTTAATGTCTATATTTTCTTTAGATAGCCAGAAATTTAAGGTATTGCCACTGATCATTAAGGCAAAACCGCTCATAAGCCCTAGAAGCCAGACGATAAAGAATGTCTTTTTAGTAAGCATTAATTCCTATATTTAGAGATTAGCTGGTTAGTATCTACTTTAAAGCCGTCAGAGTCAATAAGAATGGGTGTTGTGATTTGTTTTTATTGACAGATGCTTATATTTGAAATAGAACTATTAGGTATTTACACGGCGTGTGGGTACTGTTTTAAACAGTTTCAATATATTGAATGTCTAACCTTCAAAAACTTACAATTTTAGAGAAAATCAGAGATATTTTTTGGCCCATAGAGCGCTCAGAAATGAAGCTCTTTATGCCCATGGCATTGATGATGTTGTGCATGCTATTTAATTTTGGGTCATTACGATCTATAAAAGATAGCTTGGTTGTACCAAATATCGGTGCCGAAGCGATTAGCTTTTTGAAGTTATGGTTGGTATTGCCATCAACGGTAATATTCACCATGCTGTACGTAAAACTTAGTAATATGTTTGATTACGAGCATTTATTTTATCTTATAGTTTCTTGTTTTCTTGGTTTTTTTATATTATTCACGTATGTGTTATTTCCATATCAAGATTTATATCACCCGAGTGCGGAAACGATATCGTCGTTAATTATTTCCTATCCAAATTTAAAATGGTTCATATATATTTTTGGTAAATGGAGCTATGCATTAATGTATATTTTTTGCGAACTTTGGAGTGTAGTAATTATTAACCTGTTATTTTGGCAATATGCTAATCATATTTTTGATACTAGGTCAGCAAAGAGATTTTATCCAATCCTAGGGATGCTCGGTAATGTAGGTTTGATTTTGGCTGGGAATGTTTTGGTTGCGTTCGCGGATATTTCGGGAGTTGCTGATGTTAATATAGCTAGTAATTATGCAGATAACATCAATTTCCAGTGTGAGAGTGTGCTGAAGCCAATAATGCAGGTAGTAATTTGTGCTGGTGTGCTGGCTATGTTTTTATATAGGTATATTAATCATTATATCCTAAAAAAAGGTAGCATGAAGCGGGAGTTTTCTGGGGCTAGTGAAAACACCAAAACTACGCTGTCATTCATAGATAGTATCAAGCTTCTTATGCGTTCAAAGTATATAGGTCATATTGTTTTATTAGTATTGTGCTATGGCTTATTAATTAATATCCTAGAAGGTCCATGGAAAGCAAAAGTGCGTGAGCTTTACCCTAATACAGTTGATTATTTATATTTCATGGGTCAGTTTAATATATGGATGGGTGTTTCTTGCGTCGTATTTATGATAATTGGCAGTAATATTTTGCGTAGATTATCTTGGTTAACTTCAGCATTAGTAACACCATACATGCTTACTTGTACGGGATTGATATTTTTTGGTTTTGTAATATTTGCAAATGATATAACCTTCTTGAATGGTGGCGTTCATCCGATATATTTTGCGGTTATTGTTGGTGCCGTGCAGAATATATTGAGTAAATCAACGAAATATTCTTTGTTTGATTCAACTAAAGAAATGGCTTATATACCTTTATCGTTAGAACTTAGAACCAAAGGTAAGGCTACTGTAGAAGTTATAGGATTGAAGTTTGGAAAGTCACTTGGAGCATTTATACAATCATTTATGTTTATACTGATGCCCATGGCCACGTTTGATTCAGTAACAGTATATTTGCTTGGAGTTTTTGTGCTAGTGGTTGCTGTTTGGATATGGAATGTAAAAACCCTTAATAAAGAATATGTGCAGTTAAGAGGTGCAGAAAATGAGATTAATTAAATTTTTAGTAATAATTTTAGTATTGTTGTTGGCAGCAATTTGCGGAGCTTGGTATTATGCAACAAATTATATAGCAAATGAAATAAATACTAAATATGCCGGGCAACAATTTGCTGTACAAGGAATTGATAAAAAAGATTATTTTGTAACATTTGATAAAGCTGTTCCCGCGGGATTTCCATTTAAGGTATCTTGGGAATTTAATGGTTGGGCAGAAGAAAGCCGGACAGCAAAAATTTTATATTCCTCGCCTGTTAAACTTGGTTACGATCTATTATCACAGCAAGTTTTTGTAAGTTATAATGGAGAAATCAAGTCTGCGTATAAGCCTGAGAAACATGGATTTGGTTCAAAAATTAAGGTGAATGATTATAGTATTAAGCTTAATCTACCTTTGAGTAAGTCATTGGTTGATACATTAAAAAATATGAAAGATCCTGTAGAGATAGTGAATCATTTTGGGAGTATTAATGTTTCTAGTAAAAAAGTAGAAATTTTCGATTTAATAGATGATGAAAAGTTTTATGATAAAGAGTATGAGCGCTTAAAATTAACGTTCATTCCCAAAAAAGAATATAAAACTTTAGAAGATCTGTTAGCTAATATCCCGCAGCATTATACTGTAGATTATATTGTAAAAATGCATCCTATGAAGGCTGAACCTAGACGCTTACCTGTTAGTTTGTTTTATGGATTTTCAGCATTGCCATCAGGTATTGATATGGCAGCTAGTGCTGTAATAAAAACGGATGGTAATAATATAGATGAAATAAAAAACGGCCTTGACATAAAAGCCGATATAGCGTGCGACTCTCCATTTGCAAATATACAAAAATTTAAGCTTGTTTATAAAGCTGGTAGTGATGTTGCTGGTCGTGATTATGCATTAGATACAAATTCTAAGATACATATCAAGGACGGTATGTTTGATGAATTATTTTCTAGTTATAACAGGATATCGCTACAGGTAATTGCTTCTCCAGTAGGGCGTATAGTAGATAAAGAAATACAGTATATCATTGCGAATAAAGATAAATTCAGGTTTAAAGACCTTGAGAATAGCGATTATGATTTTAATTTAAAAATGAACTCATCATTCGCGCAGAATAAAATCTATGTAAAACTTGATGATTTTAGTATTTTCTCTAAAGATTCGGGGTTTAAACTTCAGCATGAAATGGAAACTGAGGCTACGCGTGATAAAAAATGGTTTGCTAAAGGGTTGCTTTATGTGAAGAATTATCCTTCAGTAATAGAATTTACATCTGGATATATATATAGATTTGGTAAATTTAAATTCTTATCCGAAGAGGCAAGATCTCTTTATGTTGATGTGAATACTGAATTTTTAAAAAGTATTTCAGATCATCCAGATTCTACTTCCAATGATTTGAGTTTTGAATATTCAATTGATTCCAAGAACTTAGATAAAACACAAGTTGGTAGCTTTCAAGTGGATAAAATACTCCAATTATATACGTTAATGCTATATAAGAAATTATTTGGTAAAGTAGGTTATGGCGGTGATGTGTTATCCAGGATGCAAAAAATCATACCAGACATAAATGCTAATGACCCTATGTTACAGCAAATTTTACCTAAAATTTCTGGTGACGCAGTAGGTAAATCAATTCAGAAAGAGATTGATAAAGCACTGCCAACTGATGCTAAAAAGGTAATAAATAAAATTTTGCCTAAGGGGGCTTTTAACGGTAAGGATTTGCTAAAAAATCTGATTAAGTAAGGGGTTATTCGTTTGAACTTAATAAAAGAAATTCATAGCTATTTATCTGATGATATAAAAGCAATGAACGAGTTGATTGTAGATAATTTAGCTGTAGATGAAGAACTTATTACTTTAGTCAGTAATCATTTGGCTAATTCTGGTGGTAAACGTATGCGTCCGGTTTTGACTATCTTGTCTGCTAAAATGTTTGGTTATAATGGTGAGAATGCGATTAGATTAGCATCGGCTGTAGAATTTATTCATATGGCTACTTTGTTGCATGATGACGTAGTAGATGGTAGCAAGATGAGGCGTTTTTTACCATCAGCTAATGTGCTATGGGGAAATAAGGCTAGTATTTTGGTCGGAGATTTTCTTTTTAGCCAATCTTTTAAAATGATTGTTTCAACTCAGTTAATGCCAGCTTTGGTGGTGTTGTCTAATGCTTCTGCTGTGATAGCAGAAGGGGAAGTGTCACAACTAGCTCAGTTGGAACAAAAAAAGCTACTGTCAGAAAAAGAATATCTGGATATCATTAATGCTAAAACAGCAGAGCTTTTTGGTTCTGCATGTGAAGTTGGAGCTATTGTAGCGGGTAGAGAAGATTGCGCAAAAGCCTTGAAAGAATTTGGTTTGCGCCTTGGAAATATTTTTCAAATAGCTGATGATGCTTTGGACTATTTTGGTGATAGCCATAAGGTAGGAAAAAATGTAGGTGATGATTTTTACGAAGGTAAAATAACCTTACCGTTGATTTTGCTTGCGAAGAAAATGTCAGAAGTAGATGGCACAAAATTGCATAAATTGCTTGCAGGAAAAGAACGTTCAGTAGATGATTTTATATGGGTAAAGAATTTAATGCAGCAATATAATTTACAAGATGATATAATATTATATTTACAGGATATTAAACAAAATGCATATGATGCTCTAGAAAGCATTGATACTCAAAATAAGTGCAAAGAATATTTAAAAAGTTTAGTAGAATTCGCAATTAGTAGAACGCATTAATTTATGAATCAGCTTTATAATGGACGTAATACCGCAATATCTATCTGGCTAGGTTTGATGTGCTTCGCGGTGATTATCATGATTTTTATAGGCGGTTTAACACGCCTTACGGAAGCTGGTTTGTCGATCACTGAATGGCGCCCTGTATCTGGTGTTATACCGCCAACAGCTGAATCTAGTTGGAATATTGAGTTTGATAAATACAAGCAATCACCAGAATATATTAAGCGCAATGTAGGGATGGAACTCGAGGAGTTTAAATCAATTTATTTATTAGAATTTACTCACAGGATAGCTGGTAGGATTATCAGCTTATTGTATATTTTGCCGCTGATGGTTTTCTTTGTCAGAGGATCGTTGCGAGGTAGGGAGGCTGGAATTTATATTGTTGCTTTGGTGCTACTTGCTATGCAGGGAGTTATGGGATGGTATATGGTAAAAAGCGGTTTGGTCTCAAATCCATATGTTAGTCATTACCGTTTAGCTGCGCACTTAATGTTTGCAGTATTTTTCTATATGATAATGTTTTGGCAATTTATGAAACATTCTTTCGACATTATGTTGGTACCAACGGAAAAGAAGTTTTGCCGAGTATCATGTTGGTGCTTTTTATCTATTATCTTGGTACTGATACAAATTATGTTGGGCGCTTTTGTAGCTGGCCTTGATGCCGGATTAATTTATAATAGTTTTCCTTTAATGGGCGAACAGTTTATTCCTTATGAACTATCAGAAACAGGTGTAAGCTTTGCTAGTTGGGGTGAACCTGTTTTTGTACAGTTTGTGCATCGCATAGCAGCATATGTGTTATTTGTAGTTATATGTATTTTTTCTGTGCAGGCTTTACGTTTGGGGAATAGAAAATTATCACGGGTTACTCTATATGTTTTTTTAGCGTTAGTTTTGCAAGTATCTCTGGGTATTGTAACATTGATCCATAATGTACCTATATCATTAGCGTTATTACATCAGTTTGGCGCCATGTTATTATTATCTTGCTTGTTGTGGGCGTATTTCTTAATTAAAAGCTCTAGGGGCAATTAAATATATGAATGAAATTATTGTAAAGTCTAGTGAACCTATCCGTTTAGATAGATATTTACGTCGTTATTATCCGGATGCTACGCAAGGGGTGATAGAGAAATCATTACGCTTGGGCAAAATCAAATTAAATAGTGCTAAGTCAAAAACCAGTGTGAGGGTGGTACAAAATGATGTTATCACTATTGCTCCTGGAGTTTTTGCGATTAATGAAGATAAAGAGATTCAGGAATTTTCACAGGATGTTATTGAGTTGGCAGATCAATTATTGTCTCAAAATATTTTATTTTCATCCGAAAAATTTATTGCAATAGATAAGCCAGAAGGCTTAGCTGTGCAAGGAGGAAGTAAAATTTCTTTATCAATAGATGAAATGTTGAAATACATTAATTATACACAAGACACCGAGTATAAATTAGTACATCGTTTGGACAAAGATACTAGTGGCGTATTATTAATTGCTAATGGATATGATAATGCCGCTAAACTTAGTAATGCTTTCCGTGACCAGTTAATAAACAAAGTATATATGGCAATACTTACTGGTTGCCCAACTTCTTTAGAGGGTAACTTAGTGCACAAGATTGGCAAAGATAGGTCAAGCATATTTGAAGTAGTAAAGGAGCTAAAGGTTGATGGAAAACTTGCCGAAACTAACTATAAAGTTTTAAAATCTAATGGTGGCTTATCACTTGTTGAATTCAGACCAGTTACTGGTCGTAATCACCAATTAAGATTTCATAGCCAATTTTTAGGTTGTCCAATAGTGGGTGATAGTAAATATGGCGGCGATAAGAATAAACGCATGTTATTACATGCAAAAACTATCACTATACCTGCAAGCGTTTTTGGCCGTAAGATTACTATTGATTCGGACTTGCCTTATGAATTTGAGATTTAGATAGTTGCTGTTACAAATAGGAAATTATATACAATAAAAACAGAGCCGTATTATGGTACTGCCGCATCTGTAGCCATTACCTATTCATATACTCTTTATGCATCTTTTCTATATTATTCAGCTGTGACTCTAAGGAAAATTTTTCTCTGAGTATTGAGTTTGCTTTATGAGCAAGGATAGAAGCTTTCTCAGGATTATCCTGAATCCATTGGTAATGGTTAGCAATTTGGTCATATAATTTTTGCCCCGATAATTCAGGAGAAAGGTATAGTACTGAGTCACCAAAATTATCTCTTGTAAATTTTAAATCATCCGCAATAATAACACTAGAAGCTGCAGCTGCCTCAAAAATTCTACTAGATGGAATATTGTTATTGTAATGAAACTGACTGTGTATCACTAAACTGATGCCACTTTTTTTTATTGTATTAAGGAATGTGTCGTAATCATAAGGCAAAAATCCCTTATAGGAATCAGGAAACTCTTTCCATACGTCTGGTCCATACAGGTCTAGAATATTATCTTGATCTAGTTTAGTTATTAAACTAGAAAACTCTTCTCCGGACCTTCTTGAATCCCACCTAGCTCCACAATAAAAAATTTTATTATGTTGTGTTTTTTGGAAATCGTTAAATTTTTGTGGAGAGGAGAAATAAGCTGTTGTATAGAAAAAGGGCTTGTTGTCTCTCTTAAATCGTTCAGACATCTCAACAATCATACGGTCATCACCAAAAACTGAAATCATTCCTGCATAATTTTTTAGTTGTCTATATGATCTACGCAAAGTTTTTTCGCTCATATCAAATAACATATGAAATACTAAATAATGTGGTATTCCCTCTACAACTTCCATTGCGTGCTGAGAAATAACAAAATCAGGTTGAATAAAATTAATGGCATCTCTATTAAATAATTGCCCTGCTAAATTTTTATTTCCCATTGTATTAGTATTGATAATAACTACTTCCCAACCTAGCTCCTCTGCCGCAATCTTCGTTCTTTTTGCACTAAATTCATCGCCAAGGCCACCTTTCAAATTCAAAACTATTAATCTCTTTATAGAATCTGGTTTTTGATATTTAAATCCATATTTAACTTTACTAAATTCTGTTTTCATCTTGTCATTAAGATAGATAAAAACTCCAGGGGTTTCTCCTGTAGTTAAAGCTTGTCTGATTTCTTCATGGCGTTGTTGATTTTCTATCGTAGGAGGGAGTGTTAGATACCAATATATGACAGCTAGTAAAACAGCTGTTAAAATGAGTGCAATGCACGAGAAAATTAATCTTTTATTTTTATACATAAGTTTAGGCTTATTTATGATTTTTTTAAGGTTATAAAGACAATCCTAGCAATTAGCAATCAAGTTATTCTTTTTAACAAAATGCTATGCTATAGTAAAAAAGCTCTAACCCATCGCACAGCTGCAAAAAATGGGGGTTTAAAACAGACCTAGCCAACTAGTTTGGTATCAATCGATAGACTGTTTATGAGTATATTTATAGAACAGTATTGTAAAAGCTTGGGAGTTACTTTTTAGATTTAGTAAGCCAATTTTGGGTCAAGGCAAGATCATGGTAGTAAGTTTCTATCAAGGGAAGAAGATAATATGAAATGACTATCAAATGTCAATTGTTAAACAAAATGTTTGAAATTGGTTTGCCTCATCTCTACTCGATTAAATTTGTTGTTTTAATATACTGCTTTATCTATATTAAAAATTATAAATTGTCTAATAAAATTCATGAGTCATAATCATTTTATGAAACAGCAATCTAAACCAAGTGTCCCTCTAGCCTATTCCTTTATTACAGATTTAATGCGTTTATTGTGTTCAGAGGATTGGAGAGAAGCCAATATTGAAGCTATATCATACCTACTTTCCCAGATAAATAAGGTTGAAATTACATTCAAAGAGAAAAAGCAATTAGCTGAACAGAATTGGATAAAACGAACTCTTAAAGCGCATTCGGGTCAGGTTACTACGCAAGAAGCGCAGCAGGATATTTATGACCGTATGGATGCGCGGCTGCTTAAACAGATAAGTGATTTACACAACAAAATTAAACATATAGAGAGTTGTACAGCAAAATCAGAATATGCATTAAATTATGGGATTTTTAAATATGATGCAAATGCCAAATGGCTGCTTGAGAATACTTCTTTTCTTGTATACGCATCTAAACTTGGACTGAAACCTGCGGATATTATATTAAACACTCTTGAAGCAAATTTTGACTCAATATACCATACCTCTATGAATAGTAGAATTTTATCATCTCAACTTCCTCTTGGTGATAATATTTTTGAAACTTTTCCTAGTGAGACGCAACTAGAACCTTTACTGCAAACGGGTAGGATAAATAACGCACCTGACTTTTTATTAAAACAAGTTGAGGAATCTTATAAATTAGTCTGTTCTATCGATATAAATTTATTAGAGGGGGTTAAAGCATTATTAGCTCCTATTCTAGCGATATCAAGATATAATCCTATGCTTTATAAAGTTGTTAACTTTGATGATATTCTCTACAAGCTAGCGTATCAATTTGGCTCAATTGATAGAATAATTAAGTATCTTAGTAAATTAGATTTATCTACACATAGGATGCTAGAAAATAGCATTGTTATTGACGATAGATACCCTGATTTATCTATATTATCTTCCAAAGAAAATGAAAGTTGGTATGAATTAAATTTAGAAGTAGGTAAACCAGCATTGAAATTATTTGCTTACTCCGATTTATTAAAGAAAAATGGTATAAATATTCTAACCCTAAAAATAATTGCTGAATATATAGATACCAATCCCATTATTTACAATAAAGTCTTGTTTGAATTATTATCTACTTTTAAAAGTTATATAGCTTTTACTAGAGAATTGGAATGTCCGGAGCTTGCACAGCTTTGCCGAGAATATAGTAATTCTGAGCATATTTATAATAATATTTTAGATACCTTATTATCACTGCGTAAGGATAGTGACGATTTACCAAACATTCGCTTTTCTTTGTCTAACAAAAAGTATTCTTTTGAAAAGCTAAAACCCGGCGAGCTAAAAACTTTATTTATTGGTAAAATGTCCGAATGTTGTTACGGGGTTGAAAGCTCAGGTGATGCAGATCAATGTGTTATAGATGCTTTTACTAGAAAAGATGCTGGTTTTTATGTGTTAAAAGAAGAAGGGCGGATTATTGGGGCTATTAATGCTTGGATAGGAGTGAATGAAAGGCAAGAAGATGTTTTAGTGTTTAATTCATTAGAATCACGCCCTGGAAGAGATAAGCATTTATTAGAAATTTTACAAAAGATGGAAGTCGCTATAAAAGATTATAATTTTTCTGAGCTGTATTTTGGCGCAAAGGGCTTCAAGGTACAAATAGCCCCCCTATATTCTGATATTCTGGTTAAAGATGCGATCAAGAGTGTGGTAGCTTATGAAGAAGCTGCTCAAATAATATATGATTATTTATATCTTATTCAAATTGCCCCTAAATATGACGGGTTATTTGTTTATAACTATGCGGAGTTTGTACACAAAGTAACGCAAAGTTCTCAAGTGGTATTCTTACAGCAACATACAAATGAACACTCGTCATTACTTAGTTTTGATTTGATACGAAAAAAGCTATTGTATAACACTGTCCATCCACAAATTAAAGCAGAAATAGAAAAACATGTATTTACAGAAATGATAAAGACTATAATACCTAGTCCTGAGGCTACTCAAATAATATATGATTATTTACATGAGCTTATTATAGGAGAATCCTCTGATATTTTTGATATTTAAAAAAGGACGATTGAAATTGTGGAAATACGGTCAAGGCGCACAGGGTAAAATTCGTATTATTACTGATAATGTATTGGCTTTTTAATACAAAGAGCCCTCATCCCTAAAAAACTTCAGACTATGCTCCTATTTGCAACAGAGCATGTAGATCACATATACAACTATAAATGATAATATGTGTACTGATTGTTAATATCTTTAGTGCATTATAGATAACAACTATAGGTAATAAAAATTAGGGTAAATTCAATTTCTAGGAGTATGTGCTTGTTGACAACATTTATAATGTCGCTTATTCTGAAATTATGTTTGTAATTAGTCTGCTTCTGGGAAGAATCATATGGTAACTAAAATTTCTAGTTTAGCGTTTAATGGTATTGATATTATTGATGTTGACGTACAAGTTCAAATAGAACCTGGTATGCCAAAATTTGTTATTGTTGGTTTGGCCGACAAAACTATTGCTGAATCGAAAGAGCGAGTACGTGCAGCATTATCATCTATTGGCTTGAGTTTGCCGGTCAAAAAAATATTAATTAATTTGGCTCCAGCAAACTTGATTAAAGAGGGTAGTCACTTCGATTTAGCTATCAGCGTAGGTATACTGGCTAGTATGGGCGCGTTACCAGTGGAAGAGGTTAGTAATTATTTGATTCTAGGAGAATTATCGCTAGATGGTGGAATTTTACCGGTTAGTGGAGTCTTGCCGACAGCAATGGGAGCTACGGCTAGGGGGAAGGGAGTAATCTGTGCAAAGCAAAATGGTTCAGAAGCTGCTTGGTCTGGTAATGACAATATATTGGCTCCGGGTAATTTAATTGAACTTGTAAATCATTTTAAAGGCACGCAAGTGCTTACTCAACCATTACCTGGTGTTTCTAAAAGTGAAGTTAAATACCCAGACTTAAAAGATATTAAAGGCCAACAAATTGCAAAAAGAGTTCTAGAAATTGCAGCGGCTGGCGGGCATAATTTATTAATGTTTGGCCCACCAGGCTCTGGAAAATCTATGCTTGCGCAGAGATTACCCGGAATAATGCCAGAGTTATCGCCATCGGAAATATTAGAGTGCAGTACAGTAGCTAGTGTTGCAGGTTATATAGAAAATGGTTGTCTGACTAGGGAGCGCCCATTCAGAGCTCCGCACCATTCTTGTACAGCAGCTGCAATGGTTGGAGGTGGAGCAGGACGAAGGGTGAAGCCAGGAGAAATTTCTCTTGCACATAATGGCGTATTATTTCTAGATGAGTTACCAGAGTTCAATTCTGCAGTGATAGAATCATTACGTCAACCTATGGAGACTAGAGAAGTAATGATTTCACGCTCTGGTATGCATATAACATATCCTGCGAATTTTCAGCTAATTGCAGCAATGAATCCATGTAAATGTGGTTATCTAGATGATCCTTTAAAAGCATGTAATAAAGCTCCAATTTGTGCGAGTAGCTATCAATCAAAGATATCAGGTCCAATTCTTGATCGTTTTGATTTACATATAGAAGTAGGTAATTCTCAAGAGCATTATAGTTATGATCAAGTGCTAAATGCTACTGAAGAAGAGTCAAGCGTGGAAGTAGCTAAAAGAGTAAAAGCTGCACATGCAATGCAAGCAGAGCGCTATGAAGGATACAATATACGCCTTAATAATAGCCTAGATGGACAGCTTCTAGTTGATTATGCGATCCCTGTTGATGATGGACGTGAGATGTTAAATGAAGCTGCAAAAAAGTTCCGTCTTTCAATGCGTGCTTATAACAGAGTGTTGCGGGTGGCTAGAACAATAGCAGATTTAGGCAATTCAAAATGGGTGCATAAGATACATATTGCTGAAGCTTTGAGTTACAGACAAATGGATTTTTCAGCGTTAGAAGCTGCATAATAATGGAGATTTTTTATGGATAAACAAATTAAACAAGACCTAACTAATGCCTATCTAATACTTGCAAAACTTGGCCTAGATGACCATACATATACACATTTATCAGCAAGGCCAGTTGGAGCTGATTTTTATTATATTTTTCCTTTTGGATATAGATTCGGAGAGGTAACACCTGAATGCCTGCTCAAAGTAAGTTTGGATGGGGAAATAATTGAGGGCAAAGAATATCAATATAATCAAACAGGATATGTGATTCATGGAAGCATATATAAAAAGCGTTCAGATTTAACATCTGTATTTCATTTGCACACTGTTCCTTCTATTGCAGTGTCTGCTATGCGTGATGGATTACTGCCAATTAGTCAGTGGGCTTTACATTTTTATGGCCAACTAGCTTATCATGAATATAACTCGTTAGCTTTAGAAGAAGGTGAGCATGGGGGAGATTTAGTAAATGATTTAGGCGATAAAAATGTTATTTTTCTACGTAATCATGGATTTATCGCTTGTGGAAAAACAATTCCGGAAGCAATGTTCTATTGTCATCATCTAGAGCAGGCATGTAGAGTGCAAGTAGCTGCTCTTTCTTGTAACCAAGAGCTTATTATGCCAAGTGAAGCTGTTTGTAAAAAGACTAACTATGACTTACTAACCTTTGAAAAAGATCTAGGACAAAGAGATTGGCAGGCTTGGGTCAAATGGATTGCAAAATAGCATAATTAACAATTAATTTCTTTGAGGCTAAAGATTTTCCTAGGAAATATACTTAACAATAGTTACTATTATTAAGTAAGTTAATAAAAAGGAAGGATTATTATGTCTAAGAAAAATAATTATCAAGAGTTTATTAAAGAAGAACTAAGGCTAAGTTCCCAAGTGTATTATGATTTAGATGAGCCCGAGAAAGGTTTATATGATTCACATGCTAAATTAACAACTCTAAGAATTAATAAAATTAGCGATTTCCTTCCTGAAAGTTTTCTCCAAGGGGAAGATATGGAGTCATCGGGTGCAGAACTAAGTTATGGAGATGAATAATAGGTAATTTTATTATAAATTAGTTGCAATGGGTATATAAATATGCCTAAATGCTAAGTATTGCGCTTGACAATCTGCGATATTTTTATACAATGTGCTCACCCATTTCGATGGGCTTGTAGCTCAGCTGGTTAGAGCGCACGCCTGATAAGCGTGAGGTCGGAAGTTCAAGTCTTCTCAAGCCCACCATTCTCATTTTTATATATTTCTATTTTCAAATCTCATTGTACGATGAAATCAAAATATTCGTTTGGAAAGGGTTCATTTTTTAAGGTGTAATGCCACCATTCTTGTGGTAAATTCTCAAACCCATACTTTTCCATTAAGTTTAATAAAAGATTACGATTTTCTTGAACTTGCAGTGATATTTCTTGGTTGATTGTATGTGATTTTGTACCAAAAAAATCAAACTCAGTACCCATCTCTAGCGGAATATTAGTTTTTTGATCAATAATCGTTAGATCAACTGTTGATCCGCGACTATGAGTGCTGTTGTTGGGCGATATAAAGCCTTGTGTAAAAAGTTCGTGTTTTCTTAGGTGGGGGTGGTATTGAGCTTTAACGTTGGGATTTTCTGCTTCTTTGCCCCATTGTAAGAATTGCGCTACTGATCTAGTTGGTCTATATGCATCCCAAATTAGCAATGTTAGACTTTGCTCTTCTAGTTCTTTCTGAACTTTACCCAAGTTGGTACAAAACAAAATTAAAAGGCAGGCAGCACAAGGGCCACAAGGGATTTAAAGTATCCCATCGGGCACTACAAATTTAGTTAATTTTTAGTAAGATATAATAGTTGGTTTGAGAATA
>Ga0209390_10002660_pt1 | contig 30678 bp, 22 predicted proteins | sample BON01_FD_187212 | JGI IMG/M metagenome (GOLD analysis project Ga0209390, IMG submission 187212) | Freshwater microbial communities from Lake Bonney liftoff mats and glacier meltwater in Antarctica - BON-01 (SPAdes) (version 2) | ecosystem: Environmental > Aquatic > Freshwater > Ice > Glacier...
AAACCGCCGCCACTGCCGCCGCCTTCACGATTCTCACGAGAACCGATCTTCGACATGCCTTGAGTGATTTCTTCTAGTTTTTCGCATACAGATGTTAATTTCTCGCAGATTGTTTCGAGAGTTTCACACATTGTTGTTAAATTTTCTTCTAAAGACACTGTTGTTTCATTTTCTTCTAAAGACTTAGGAGCCTTTTCAATTGATTGTTCTAATTCCATTATTAATTCCACGACCCCCTTAAAAATAGAGTCAGCTTTATTGTATCATATAAAATCATCTATGTTGTTATATAACGATTTGCGTTTTTTAAAAATCACAGAATTAAGAGGTATTTGTATTCAATTTTAATTAAATGCAACAGGCAGCAAGTTAACAATGGTCAATCGACTCTATACTTTTCAAACAAACACACCAGAACCCGTAAGTCCTCATCGATGCACTTTCGGTGCAATTTTCCCTACATCAACCGAAAGCAATACACAAAAACATTTATATTAAGATCGGCGCTTGATTGCAATTTATTGCACATAATACCAGCGCAATCAACAATAATCATAATTAATGCATTTCCAACAATACTGGCATATGATCACTGGGTTTTTCTCTGTCAGTTCTCCATTCACGCAACACTTCTACACGATGTAATCTGTCTGCAGCGCCTGGAGATAACAACGCATGGTCAATACGCAGTTCTGGTCTCTGCTGATACCGATAACCCTTCCAAGTCATACCAGCGTCCTGACCAGCGTCCAGCCATCCTTGTGTTTGCAATTTACGCCAATACCCTCGTATTTCTGGACAAGCCAAGCCGGTCTTTTCCCATTCCAGCGATCTGTTCCAGATATCAATAGTTCGTGGGATAATATTAAAATCACCAAACAGAATCCAAGGCTGCTCTGACTCAATATGTGAAGCTGCGTAATCACACAACGCCGATACAAATGGCACCTTGTTTCTATAACTGTCTGAATCCAGATCTTGACCGTTAAAAACATACAAATTAGATATTCTCAAACCGTCAATTTGAGCTTCTAAATACCTAGCATCTGTTAAATCGAACCCATCAAAGCAAAATTTGACATCTGTAACTGGAGATTTATGCAGGATCGCAACACCATTATATGCTTTTTGCCCAGACACAATAGACTGATACCCCTGACTCAGGATTTCTGCGCGCGGAAATTGATCTTCCAGACATTTGGTTTCTTGCAATAAGAGCACATCTGGTTTGATTTTTTCTAAAAACTCTAACACTAACGATATACGCGCTCTTACAGAGTTAATGTTCCAAGAAACAATTTTATACATCTCTTATCATATTACTATGACTAGATGCATTTAATCTTCCTTACCCTGCCTCTTTAGAGCGCCTGAGCGGCTCTGATTGGTATTAGTTCGAAATGCGTTGTGGTGAAATTACAGATGCGCTTTACAGATTTCTGGTCAGGTAAATTACCCTCTACTTGCGGATGTTTATGGTCATGATTTTGCAAGTGCATCAGGACTGCACGAATCACTACTCTGAAAGACTAGCGCTAGTACTCTAAAACGACCCTTAATCAACCATTCCTAAATATATATGCGAATTGAGCGCAGATCTGCAATATAAAGATCATTATAAAGTCATGATATCTACTGCTGTGCACTTGAATAGACCCAAATGAAAACAATATGCAGATTATACTAGTATCTTGTTCTCTCAATAAACGCAGTCTAAACGCATCAAACTGTAATTAATACACTAATCTTGTTCCGACCCAATCAACACGCGTGCTAAGAAAATTAGTAAAGACAAATAAATATGCTTCATATGTCTATTATATCGAATAAAAGCACTATTTACAATCATAATGTCCACAAATATAACCGATACGCACACTTATCTAGCAATATTCGCCTCAATTCTATAATTTGTTTAAGCCTAAAATATATATTTCCTTAGAAAAATACTTACTAGACGCAGGTTTGACTCGTAGAACCTTTTTAAATACCTTTTTCACATCTGCTACAAATTCATTTTCATGCGTTCCAGAAAATATCTTGCATAAAAAGCTACCGTTTTCTTCTAAGATGGTCTCTGCTAAGTTGAATGCGATATAAGACAATTCCATTGAGCACTGATGATCTAATAATGCAGACCCGCTGGTATTGGGGGCCATATCACTAACAATTAATTGCGGAACATACGTTTGTAATGCTTCAGAATAATCTTTGATATCGCCGTGTAAAATTGTTACGCCTCTGATCGCTTCTGTTTCATAAAGATCGATTCCTATAACTTGCCCGTGAATCCTTTCTCGCAGCACCTGCAACCAACTCCCCGGGCAACACCCTAAATCCAATGCGACTTTTACATTTTTAGTAATATGGTGCTTATCGTCAATCTCAATCAACTTCCACGCCGCACGACTCCGATAACCACAAGCTCGTGACTTTTTGACATATTGGTCCGGTCTAGTGTACAACTCGCGATTCATTATTGATTATATAACACTTTTCATTCATTCCTCTTGCACGCTTTGTAGAGCGCCGTTAATTGCTGCGGATCTAATTTAATTAAAGACTCAATGTTCTGCATTACAAACTGTGTCAAATGATTTTCAATGGCGCACGAATCAACAGTCATCGGACTTAACACAAAGTCACTGACTGACACATCTGCTTCTGGACGTCCAACTCCTATTCTGATTCTGAGATAGTCAGACCCCCATAAGCTGTTAATACTTCGTAGTCCGTTATGACCTGCAGCGCTTCCACCAAATTTAAATTTCACAACATTGGGCGCTAGTTCTAAATCGTCATGCAAGACACACAGGCTGTCTGTACGATATACATGTTTCAGAATTGCCTTGCCACTTTCATTCATATAAGTATCTGGAATCCAAATCTTGGCATCAATGGGTGCGTTTTTTAGAATCTTCTCTACAACTCTCATTCCGATGTTATGAGGTGTATTACGGTATTTTAAACCAGGATTACCCAGGCCGGTAATGTGCAAAATCATTGCGTATATACAAATATAATATAATTCTGAAACCTATGCATGTTCTCAAATAATTGATATACTTAATATGAATTGGCCGGATTAGCTCAGTTGGTAGAGCACCTGATTTGTAATCAGGGGGTCGTTGGTTCGAGTCTGACATCCGGCATAGTGTTTCTCATTTACACATTTCAATATTTGATATATTAACAATTGTTTTAACAAAGCAACGTATAAAAATCTTGTATTCCATTTAATATGAATTGAATACCCATAAAGATGGTTAATAATCCAACTATCGCCTGTGAAATTTTAATCAGATTACCATTTAATACATCTGCAACTTGTATAGCCATTCTTAATGACAAATACACCAGCAATTGCACAGAAATCAATGCTAGTATTATCGGTATCGACCACTGAGTAGATGCATTAATATACAATACCAGATCTGCGGGACCTGTAATTGCAGGCATTGCAAGAGGCACAATCGCAATATCATGTGTATTTACATTAATCGATTCGTTTTCGTTTAAAATATCTAAACCACACTTCGCAAGCAACAACCCTCCTCCTATGCTTAAAGCGATATTAGAGATACCGCATAATTCTAAAATCTTATTTCCAAATAAAAATGCGCTTAAATTGATACTGATTGATGCAATCCAAGCACGATTAGCAATTGCTCGCCTTCCATCTGCAGTTAAGTTTTTCGTCAAAGCCAACAAGACTAATGCCGGGAATAAAGGGTCTGTCACGATTAATACTTTCCAAAACCATTGGAAAAATTCCCCAAAGAACATTTTTAATAGTACCTGATCAAATGCAACAATCATACTAGTAAGTATATATAAGCATAACAAAGCATTAATGCAACATGAGACTTAATGGATCAATCAACATTACAATATTTATTATCATGAAACAGGTAATTCTCTTGTGCCTTGCAATAAGCGCATCGTCGACACTCAGTGCTCCTGTGTTTAATAACACTACACCTTCTGTGCAATCTATAGACATGAGTATTATCACGCTTGCATGTTATTACTCGCAATCAAAAGAAATACAAAAATCTCAACAATATCAATTGCGAGCATCTCTTACCATGGCCACTACCAACGCACTTTGCTTTATAATCAGGCATCATTTTTACGAATTCCCATTAGAAATGCAAGAATTGCTTATTAAAATTAAGAAGACGTGGTATTTAGAAAGCCTTTTCTGTAAAGGACAACATACTCGAGATAAGTTTTGCGCAGCTCTTAAAGAGTTCGTGATCATCCGTCGCGATGATTTTGGAATCATTGTTTGCAGATCTGGCAACGTGCCAAGTGTGTTAACTGACACTAAGTATTACATGAGTCATCGAGGAAAACGGTTGCTACTTGAAGATAGTGTAGAAATTATAGCTAAATATGTGAACTGGAAAATGATCACAATTCCTAAATGCGGAAGAGTATGCGCATGATATCCAGTCTTTTACACGAGTCAATTTGAATTGTCCGGAATGACTGAAGCTGTTGAATGTGCACAGTATATAAAGAAAGCAGCCAAGAGAAACGACCAGTGCAAACTGCAGATCGCAATTAACGCAACTCCTGCACTCGACACTTTATATGCGTCGTATTCTAAAAAATAATGCAATACAGTCCAACCGAGAATGACACATGAACTGATTATTGGCATATAAGCTAAACCGCAGCCAAAATAGACCGCGACCCCCTTTCCTCCACCTGTTTGAGTCCAAGGAGTTAAAATATGACCAAGCACAGCCCAAACGACTCCGTGCACACCATTAAATTGCATTGCAAGTGTGCCTTTGCTAATTTCGAAAAACGCCACTAACAATACTAGAGTCCAGTGTACATTTGGTATTCTGATGAAATTTGACACGCCTAGATTCCCAGATCCAACCTCTCTCAGATCTATTCCGTACACATGCAATGCGATTAATTGAGCAAACATTATTGTTCCCAATAAAAATGAAAGTAGATAGCCAGAAAAAAGCGCACTGACCAATAAATACCCACCAAATACTCTGGAATGACCATTTCCAGCAACAATCCCAATTAACAAACCGATACGGGGTAGCTCTATGCATTGAGCAAGAATGTGAAAGTCTAGAATACCCAGAAGTACTCCTACAAACATAGCCCAATCATCAATTTTTTTAAAGTGAGGGTTAAAGACATTCATATCGTCAATGATACAGATTCTGACTTAAAAAGTACATGATATCTACCTCTATAGCCATATATTTGGCGATTATGAGCTTGCTAACAACTCAAGTGCTTCACTATAATATCCTTAGTAAAAATGCACAGCCCACAGCAACAAGACGCTTGGATTCGATTGGCACGCTCTTTTTCAAACAAGAAATTCTGGAACATTATTAGTAAATACCAATGCCCAATTCATGCAATAGAAGAATTCGGAGCGTCCTACACTTACGCCGATTTATATACCGAAAAAGATTTACTGTTGAAAAATGACTGTCATTATATATCATATCACAGCCCAGATTATCCCAAGCTATTAAAAGAAATACCGAACCCGCCACCTTTATTTTACGCACGTGGCAACCTGAAACTTCTGTCACGAGACATTCTGGCCTTTATCGGCGCGAGAAAGTGCTCATTACATGCTGCGCGATTCGCAGGCGCCGCCACTAAACAATTAAGCAACAAAGGTTGGATCTTGATATCAGGAATGGCGACGGGAATAGACACATCCGTTCATCGACATAGTCTCGAAAATGGCACTATCGCAGCACTAGCAGGTGGCCTTGATCAAATATACCCGAAAGAAAATACAAATCTTTACTATTCGATTCTTGAGCATGGAGGCACTATTATTTCCGAGAATCCACTTGGAGCGCCTACAACACCAGCTGCCTTTCACGCTAGAAATCGCGTCGCCACAGGTATCGCGCAAGCAACAATAGTACTTGAAGCGGCTCGTAATTCCGGAACGTACAGCACAGCTCGACTTGCATGTGAATATGGGCGTGAGGTTTTTGTAGTACCAGGCGCACCGTGGGACCCATTAGCCGCTGGTAGTAATTCCTTGATTAAAAATGGCGCGACGATGATATTGTCCGTTCATGACATTGAATTATCACCCAGCTCAACAACACCAGTATATACGCCACCAGAAGAAGAAACGGAGCCAATCTCAACCTACTCTCTCACGGAAGAGAAAATCCTGACACTCTTGGGATGCGTGCCCACAGACATTAATGACTTGATAGAAGAATTGCAATGTGACTCGCGCGAGCTTAATACAATACTCTCAGAGATGGAAATACAGGGGTTAATCAAAAGAATACACAATAATTGCGTGCTTGCAATCCATTTGCATCAAAATACCAGCAATTAACTGATAAAAAACACTTTACATAACGTATAAATCGCTATATGCTTACGGTGTACATGAATAAATTTCATATGTTATCTATTTCAGACATAGGCAAAGATGTTGAAATTAGCGGATGGTTACATAATAAACGCGACCATGGCAAGATCTTGTTTCTAGAATTACGGTCTCACAACTATCCAGATACATTGCTACAATGCGTGTGTGTAGATGATGCCAATATCACGATAGGTCACGACATTAATGTAGAATCGGTTATTACAATCACCGGTACCATCAAGGAACGGCCACAGGGTGCAGAAAAAACCAATAACACCATCGAGTTGGATGTAAAATCGATCAAAGTCATTAGTCATGCAGAGCATTTGCCATTTGCAATCAATAAACCCACGGCTGGTTCTGACAAAACTGCATTACATCGTTATTTGCACTTAAGAACTACAGGTGGTCTTTTGAAAAAACGAGCAAAGATTACACAATATATTCGCAATGACTTAGCATCGAAAGATTTTACAGAAATTGATACACCAATACTATGCACACCAACCCCAGAAGGAGCTCGAGATTTTGTAATTCCTTCCAGACGTCATCCTAAGCAATTCTACGCTCTGCCTCAATCCCCTCAACTATACAAACAGCTCTTAATGATCGGAGGTATAGCTCGATATTTTCAAATTGCTAAATGTTTTCGTGATGAGGATAGCCGTGCAGATCGCTTGCCGGGAGAATTTACACAAATCGATATGGAAATGTCATTTGTTACACAAGAAGATGTTTTAAATCATACTGAAAAATTTGTATTGGATTTATTTAATACCTTTAAACCTGACAACTATACAGTGAAACCAAAAATCCAACGTATCACTTATCACGACGCAATCCACAGCTATGGCACAGACAAACCAGACCTGCGCAACCCATTACGCATTATGAAGCTCACTCAAATCTTTACTAACGAACCACCGGCGATGTTTATCAAGTCTCTGTCAAGTAACGGAGTTGTACTGGGTCTCATAATTGAAGATGGCAGAAAAATCAACAACAAAATATTTGAAGAATGTAAAAATATTGTGATTAGCAATAACGGCCCTGGACTGGTCTATTTGTACAAAAGTGGTGATGAAGTTATTGGGCTTGCGAAAAATTTCAACTCCTTACAAAAAGATAAATTAAACATGCTTCTGAATTCCGGCAACGGACTGATATTACTTGCGATGTTTCCATCAGAAGACGCGTATAAGATCATGGGTCTATTAAGGGATTTCATTGGCACAAAGTGCAAATTAATCGAGCAAAACCGCTTTGATTTTGCATGGATTACAGATTTTCCTTTATACGAACCAAATAAAGAAGGCAAACCTGATTTTTCTCATAATCCATTTTCAATGCCCAAAGGTGGTATAAGTGATTTCACACGCAAGCCAATTTATGAAATCATCGGTGAACAGTACGATTTAGTCTGTAATGGATATGAAATCGCCAGTGGTGCTATCAGAAATTCCGACAGAGAGGGTTTAATTACAGCATTTAAACTTGCTGGGTACACTCGTGAAAGAATCGAACGAGAATTCTCATGCTTCTTTAACGCGTTCCGATACGGAGTACCTCCTCACGGTGGTATTGCATTAGGATTAGAACGAGTATTAGCTTTATTGTTGGAATGCGAAAGCGTCAGAGATGTATGCGCGTTTCCATTAAGTCAATCTGGTGCAGATTTATTACTACAAGGCCCTCGCAAGTTATCATTAGCGCAATTAAAGGAATTGCATATTCCATGTAACGCATGCACAGAGCCAGAATCAGAACCAGAAGAACCAGTTGCAAGTGTGGAAGAATTTTTCAGCGATTCAACTGACACAGATTCGAATACATTTTCTCTAAATATGAAATAGTAGGAACACTCACAAGTAACAAGTTCAGATGCTCAATGAGCAAATATTCACAATATAGTGCTAAATAAACAATAATGAATACAAGATTTACTCAAATGATATTGCACATGCACAAAAGACCTCGGTAATATGCAATAAATAAGCTTGATAGTATTGATAAGATATTTACTCCAGTGTTATCATTATATATATGCAGCCTCATTCAGGTAGAGAGCAAGTAAACCCAGACTTTGATAAATCGAAGTCAGAAGCAGTAAGCTTTGTTTTTTACTCATACGATCATCGAAAGCTTAATCGTGCAATATTGGACATCATACAAACAGTGCGTAGTGCAAACTCAAATGTTTCTGGTCCGATTGCGCTTCCAAATTCGAAAGTTACAGTTTGTGTAAATCGCTCTCCTCACGTGTATAGCAAGGGGAAGGATCATTTTAGCAGAATTACTTATGCGCGATATATTAAAATACATCAATATCAGCAAGTTGAGCCAATGCTAAAAAAACAGGATTTACCTGCAGGTGTGTATGTAAAAGTTCTTGTAAAGCGTAAAAAGCCATTACAAGCAACTGTAGTCACGAAACCAAGTCCGGTAGTAGTTGCTAAACAAAAAGGAGGTAAGTAAATGTCTAAGATGATGAAAAGCTTTGTTGCTCAGAAAATACGTATGTCACGTATGGTGACAGAAAATGGTAAATGGTATGGAGTGACTTTGTTGCACGTTCCTACTCTTACTATTGTCGCAATTAAAAAATACGAAAATCATACTTCTGTGCAAGTAGCATGGACAGAATGCAAGAAGGAAAAGCTTTCAAAACCACAAAGTTCTGAATTAGATAAATTACAACTTCCATTTTTCCAGAATCGCTGCGAAGTACAATGGTTTAAAGAAGAGTTGCCTAACGTTGGAGACAAAATCAGCTTTGATCAAGTCTTTGAAATCGGAGATAGAGTATCGATATCTGGTAAAACAATCGGTCACGGATTCTCAGGTGTTATGCAGCGTTGGAATTTTGCTGGACAAAGCGCCTCTCACGGTACTTCGTTAAAGCATAGAGCTGCAGGTTCAACAGGTGCTCGAAACAGAAACAGCACTTGGAAGGGCATGAAGATGGCCGGTCATTACGGAGCAGAAATAATGACAATACATGGTATGAAAATCATGGATTTTGATCAGGAACATTCTATCTTAGCAATCGCTGGTGGTGTTGTTGGTAAAAACGGATGGGTCACACTATCACACAGAACTGGAGTTACATCATGAAAAGAGAAATAGTTAATTGTATCGGTCAAAAAGTAAACGAATATACTTTAGACCCAAGTTTATTTGACGTAGCCGATCGATCGGATATATTACATCAAATCGTTGTATGGCAAAACGCAAAAGCACGAGCTGGATCTCACTGCACTAAAAGCAGAGGAGAAATCAGCGGTAGTACTAGAAAAGAATACAAACAGAAAGGAACTGGTCGCGCACGTATGGGTGACGGATCTTCACCTCATTGCAGAGGTGGTGGTGTTGCTTTTGGTCCAAAACCAAGAGATTATTCATACAAGATTAACAAAAAAGTGCGCAAATTAGGTTTGAAAATTGCGATATCACAACGCCAAAAAGAAGGAAGACTTTTATTGGTAGACGGTATCAGTGAAATTCAGAAAACAGCAGAAATGGTTAAAGTGTTGAGCGGATTCCTTGGATCTAATCATCGCAAAGCTTTAATTATCAGCGCAGATAATATTAAATCTGTACAGAATCTTGCTTATGCGAATTCTTTACCGATTGCAGGGCTAAATGTCCGTTGCATGCTAAATCATGATTTAATCATCATTGATGCGGCAGTAATCAACAAACTTGAAGAGAGGTTAAAATGAGAAAATACGTATTAAGAGATCGAGCACGCTGTGCAAAAAGAACGCAACCTGTATTAATGACAATGCATGTCACAGAAAAAGGGTCAATGGTTTATGAAAAGAATGTGATTTTATTTGAAATCCATGATTTAAAGGCTACAAAATTTGAAATAGCACGGACTGTAACCGAGCAACTCAAAACAACTCCTGTAAGTGTCAATACTATGGTACGCAAAGGAAAAAACAGAAGAGTGCGCGGTGTGACCGGTAGGCGTTCTGATCGTAAATTCGCATACGTGACACTAGCAAAAGATTTCCAAATGCCGGAAATCGAAAGCCCATAACTACATAACACGCACATTCACATATAGTTTATTTAATCATCTACCTAACTACCGCCTTCTCTTGCACCATCGCTCAATTGCCAATTACAACACTCTTAACTATCGCTCTGATGATATCACCTCGCGTATCTACGACATTCGCATATAGTTTATTTAATCATCTACTTTCACTAAATTGCCAATTACAACGCTCTTTACTGTCGCTCTGATGCTATCACCTCGCGTATCTACTACATTCGCATATAGTTCATTTAATCATCTACTTTCACTAAATTGCCAATTACAACGCTCTTTACTGTCGCATTCTCTTTCACCATCACTCAAGTGCCAATTACAACGCTCTTTACTACCGCCTTCTCTTGCACCATCGCTCAATTGCCAATTACAACGCTCTTTACTGTCGCCTTCTCTTTCACCATCACTCAAGTGCCAATTACAACGCTCTTTACTACCGCTCTGATGCTATCACCTCGCGTATCTACTACATTGGCATCTAATACCGTGGGTCTGATAAAACCACAACAGAATTAGCAACATTCTCACACATTGCATATATAATGAAGCATGGACGTTAGTAAATCGCTAATTACTTTAACTCAAGTACGTGCACGCAATATATCAGACGCATTACAACAAGGCCAAATCAGCACTGCGATACATGTGCTGCTTTCGCTGGACGCGGCTGACGTTGCTGATGTCTTTAATGAATTGCCTAAAGCAGATATCGATCAACTGGCCACTCAAGCGTTAAAAGCATTAAACCCAGAATTCTTACTTGAATTAGATGAGAACATTCGTGAAGAGCTGCTCAGCAAGATTACAATTGTCAGTTTAGCGCACGCATTATCTGCGCTTAAAACAAGCGATGCGATTTCTATTATCGAAGACATGAGCCCTGCTCAGCAACGCGCTCTGTTAAATGTATTCAACACAAAAACTCGTGATTCAATCTCGATTGGACTTAGTTATCCAGAAGACAGCGTGGGTCGAATTGCAGAAACTCAATATTTTGCATTACCAGCAACGTGGACCATATCTAAAGCACGCGCAGTATTAGCGTCATGGTCTGGGTCTCCGGCGTATATTATTCTGCTTGATAAATACAGCAAACCAGAAGTAGCTTTGCATATCTCAAAATTCGCTATACACAATGACGATTCAATAGAATTACATCATCTTGAAGTCGAGCAGTTGCATAAATTGCAAATTGACACAGACAAGGAAGACGCGGCCTTTCTGTTTCGTCGGTATAAAATTAAAATCGCAGCAATTGTAGATCTGCATGGTCGTTTATGTGGTATTTTAACACCAGAAACCCTCTTGCAAGTTGAATACGAAGAAGCGGAAGAAGACATTCTTAACTTAACCGGAGCCGGAATCACAGACACCAACGCATATGTGTATCAAATCGCTTTTGACCGCGTGCGTTATCTTTTTGTGGCAATCATCGGTGCAATTTGCGCAAGTATAGTTACTAGCACATGCCTTTCAGTATGGCGACAACACGAGTCATTTATTATTATGGCGCCCATGATTTCCGCAATTGGTGGTGCAGCAATAGCTCAAACCGGAGGCGTGACAATCCGTGCAATTTCAAACAGGCACCTTTCGATTGACAACTTGACTAAAGTCTTGCAAAAGGAATTCTTTGTCTCGTGTATAACAGGATTAATATTATCTCTAGTTGTATCTGCGCGTTATTTTATGTTAATTAAGGTATCTACGCATCCATATATTGGCATGGTTAACGCATGTGGTATTATTTTATTGATTATCTGGTCGGGATTCGCTGGTATTATGCTGCCATTTATTACATCAAAAATTGGTCTCGATCCTGCAACAACTGCTGGACCAATGCTTTCAATTATCACTGACATAGTGAGTGTTGTCTCAATCTTTATGCTTGCAAAGTTATTTATCGTAATATAATATGTTAGCGCGCTGACACTGATAAACGCACGTCCAACACCTAAGCCGGTCCAAAGTCTTGCTAAAATTGACAAATACTGTCAATATTATGGTAATTTATGAATGGTTTTGCTTTACGTTTTGCTTTGGGCGTTTCTGCCTTGCAATCATTAAGCGTACCTTCACAATCTCCGTGTCCCCGACAAGTAACTTTCGCCACACACGCAACTCTTGTCGAATACACAGATCCTAATTATTGCCCACTTGAAGGATCTAGAAAGAGTCAAACAAAGAGAGCGCTTGATTATTTACCATTGCCGACCAATCCCAATAACGCCGCTCCACTTAGCGCAGCAAACACAACAAAGTTACTCCCGCACTTCCAAAGGCGCTTACAAATACTAAAAGAAGTTACAAGATGGCGATCTGAGGAAGTTTTAGACAAGATCAACGAACATTTAAATGAATTAACTGCTAAATCTTATGATCTAGAGGCGTCTACTCAGTCAGAAATTGAATTATTTAAACATCTGAAACGTTTAGCAATTGCGTGGAAAATTTCATCTATTAGCAATGACGAACAAGTGTCAAAATTAAACGATGACTTGACCGAGTTAAATGAATTCTTTAGCGAGCAATCTGTCGAAAACTATAAGAGCTATTTAAAACCAGACACATACATAACTATCACAGATCAATTTAATAACATACATATGGGATTTCAATCAGCTTATACAATGTATCAGGACAAATATTCCCTTGGTAAATATCATGAGCATTACAATACACTTTGCGAGTTCTGTGGTTTAGAAAAAGAACCTTTGCCACTTTATGCGCCAAGAGTCTATCCGATCGTATCTGAGATGACAGATTCTAAGCTGCAAGCAGATTTAATGCAATTTACCTTTTTCACAGAGCGCGACACACTTGTCACGCAATTACTTCGATATCTGAAAGAATACACTGAATTATTAAAGCAATTACGAGACCCTCTGAGTCATCAATGGGACGAACAATTGAGAGAGCTAGAAACGTGGAAGGACGACAAATATCAAACTGCAGGAACAGGTTTAAAAGAGCTGGATAATTTACTAATCAGAGTAATAAAGGAATATCTGGATAATTTATGGGATGCGCAATTGACAGAGTCAGGCATGTGGAATGATGGCAAATATAAAACTGCAAGAACAGATTTAAAAGAGCAGATTCAGAACTGGCTAAGTAATTTGACAGATAAATCCATCGAGACACGCATTGATAGTGAATCCGATAGCAAAGTAGATACATCAAGTACAGACCTAAAATATGACTTAAGCAAATTAATTGACGCATGTAGAAAAAAGCCCAGCAGATTGCAAAATATTTCAACAAAAGACCATGTTACAAACACATCCTTCGAGGAATTGGATCAATTAATTGAGAAATACACTGCGCAGGAAATCACAGGCGCGATGAGTGCCATAACTCTAGACGAATTAATTGAGAAATGCACTATAGAAGAAATCACAGAATGGATACGTACTATAACAAAATGTCCAATTTCCTTCAGAGAGGTAAATTTTTTAAACAAATTACTAACACACTTAGACAAATCCAGTGAATCAAAAGAAGTAATGAAGGTAAGAGCACAATTACATTCATTGCAGGATGTTGAATGTAAGCTTATGAAAATTACTAAAAAATGTCATTCCATGCACAAAGGCTTTCTATTAGAACAGGTACCATTGGCTCAACATGGCAAACGCAAACAATACACATCACGCAAATTACCTTGCAATACAACATTGGCCGCTGATTGCACAAGGTATCTTGAATTCATCGATCTTGCATTAGCTCAGGCGCCTGAAATAACAATACATACATTTGAGATTCCAGATGGTAAAAAAACTAAACTTCTGCAAGAAATCTTTTTCCCACAAAACCTCGAAGTTTCATTTAATCATACAGACTCTGCTCGCACCACACCATCTACACCGCAAACTCCTTCTGCGCATCATGCTCCGCATACCGTTAAGCAGCATATACCATTAGCAATCCCCGTAGTAATTCCTGATTTCACACCATTTACACCGCAAACTCCTTCTGCGCATCAAATCCCACGGTCTACACCGCATTCCACGCAATCTGTTTCTCCAGCATCTCCTTACCGCGCGCAACGCAATTCATCCACAACCGACACATCCATCGCGCCCATCAACGCATTAGAAGCATCTGCGTCAAAGATTAAAACAATCTCTGCTGAACAACTCATTTTCATGATCAGTATCATTCCCCTATTGGTCTTCTTCTATTTAGTCTACAAAAAAACATCAGCGCATTTAATTCACAGATTTAGATGTTTGTCAAGATTGAGAAATATATATAACTAATGATTTAATTAATGTATGACTAACAAACAATCTGCAGGCAATCATTTTGTTGACATACAACGAGTATTCACAATAAAACACCAAGATCCATACCATAACCTCACATTTCGTTGGGTCAAATATCAAAACACTGAGATCGAGGTACCGAATACCTGGTCAGAAAACGCGATACGAATGGTTAGGGAAAAATACTTACGCAAAGCTGGAGTGCCAAACATTTCAGAGCTAATCTCAGAAGAAAATGTACCGAAATGGCTATGCAGGCGACAACCAGCCAAAAACGCAACTCTTGGACAAGAAACATCATTTAAACAATTTTTTGAAAGATTAGTGGGCGGATGGACATACTGGGGTTGGAAAGGTAAATATTTTAATTCAGAAGAAGAAGCTAAGATTTTTTACGACGAGCTTTTGTATATCATTTCTCATCAAATTGCACTTGCAAACTCACCTCAATGTTTTAATACAGGCTTACACTGGGCATACGGCATCAAAGGAGAGCATAACGGCAGGCAATTCTACGTAGATCCTGACACAGACGAAACAATACAGTCAGAATGCGGATACGAACGACCTCAACCACACGCTTGCTTTATCATGAGCATCAAGGATCAATTAATTGGTACAGGTGGAATCATGGATCATTGGCACAAAGAGGCGCTGATGTTTAAATACGGCTCAGGCGTTGGGTCAAATTTCTCTCCAATCCGTGGTACAAACGAACCTCTATCAAGTGGCGGTGTCTCTTCTGGACTTCCAAGCTGGTTGTTAATCGGAGACCGTGCAGCTGGTGCAGTAAAATCTGGAGGAACAACTAGGCGCGCTGCAAAGATGGTGATTCTGGATATCGATCATCCTGACATTGAACAATTCATCCGTTGGAAAACATTGGAAGAAGAAAAATTAATGTACATTGTGACAGGTTCGCAAAGCATGAGGCGTCACGCTCAAAAAATCATTGAAGCTGCCAGTAATCCCAAAGAACTTGCAAAAAGAATTGATATTGCGCGTATTAACGGTATGCCGCAAAATTACATCGATCGACTTGTAAGCGGCTTAAAACAAAATTATCAAACACCAGAACTTAAGGAATACAACAATCATTGGGACGGAGAAGGAGTTAAGTCTTTATCGGGTCAAAACTCAAACAACACAGTTAGTGTCACTGACGCATTTATGAAGTTGATTGATACCAATAAAGATTTTGGATTAATTCGCCGAACAGATGGAAGCGTCCATAAAACTGTAAAAGCAAAGCACTTGTGGCAAGAAATTGTTTACAATGCATGGGCAATTGCAGATCCCGGCTTACATTTTCGCGACACCATCAACGCTTGGCACACTTGCCCGCAAGACGGACCGATTAACGCTTCGAACCCCTGCTCTGAGTACATGTTCCTTGATGACACGGCATGCAATTTAGCATCCATTAATCTTGTAACACTGCTAAAGGCGGATAAATTTGAACATCACTTATTTGCTCACGCATGCAAGTTATTTACAATGGTGTTAGAGATCTCTGTACACATGGCACAATTCCCTTCAGAGGCAATTGCAAGACGCTCGTACGATTTCCGTACATTAGGACTAGGATACGCGAACATCGGTGGTTTACTTATGAGATTAGGTTTAGGTTACGACTCAGACGAAGGACGTGCTATCGCAGGTTCAATTACCTCATTAATGACAGGTGTTGCATACAAAACATCTGCTCAAATCGCTGCTAAACTTGGTCCATTTAAACATTTCCAGAAAAATCGTACAGATATGCTACGAGTGATCCGAAACCATTCACGAGCATGTAATGCAAGATCAGATAAATACGAGCAGTTAAATATCGCCCCAACAAGATTAATCCCATCTCAAACACAATACGATATTTATGATTGCGCTCAAAAAGTATGGAAGGAAGTCGAGGTACTAGGTGATGAATATGGGTTTAGAAATGCCCAAACAACAGTGCTAGCACCTACAGGAACGATCGGATTAGTTATGGATTGTGACACACTTGGATGCGAACCAGACTTTGCTCTTGTAAAAGGCAAAGAACTTGCGTCTGGAGGTTGGATGCAAATCGTAAACAACTCGGTGCCATATGCTTTAAAAAAGCTGAATTATACTGATGAACAAGTCTCAGAAATTATTGAGTATATTTGCGGTAAAAAGGACTTTAACAATAATATTACACCAGTAAACGCTCAGTCATTGGCTAAAGCTGGTATAAATTCCAATCAAATAGAACTGGCTACTGCATACGATTTGAAATCCTTACATAAGGATATCGCGCTTCACTTTACACAAGAAGAAATCAACAAGTCGAACTTATACTATTTCGGTACAAAGACAATCGAAGGCGCGCCGCATATCAAAGACAAAGATCTACATGTCTTTGACTGCGCTAATAATTGCGGTCCGTTTAGTAAAAGAAGCTTACACTGGCATGCGCATATCAAGATGCTTGCAGTAATGCAACCATTCTTGTCAGGGTCAATTTCCAAAACGATCAATCTAGAAGCAAATGCAACGATTAAAGAGTTTGACGATAGTATCCGAGCTGCATACAAAGCCGGATTAAAATGTGTTGCGCAATACAGAGACGGATCGAAATCTCAGCCTCTGTCTGCGTTTACAAATGAATTGTCAATTAAAGAATCAAACTCAATACAATCGATTACTGAAGATTTAATTTACGATATTGTGAAAAATGAAAACATCTCGTTAGAAAAGATGCAAGAAGACATAATGCGCGCTTTGCACAAACCTGTACGACGCGAATTACCACCGAGACGATATGGATATACACAAAAAGTACATATCGGACGTCACAAACTCCTTTGGCGCACAGGTGAATATTCAGATGGCACTCTCGGTGAAATTTTCATTGACACGCATAAAGAAGGCGCTACATTCCGAAGTTTAATGAATGGCTTTGCAATTCTGTTTTCCTTAGCGTTGCAATATGGAGTTCCATTAGCAGTTCTCTATCGTGCATTTAAAGATATGAAATTCGACCCATCTGGATTTATCACAGGTCATGACAACATTAGGTTCGCCTCTTCGATTTTTGGCTTAATTGTCACCGATCTGTGGGAGAACTATGGCGACGGCCCTGCTCCTGATGAATTGAATAATGCATCGAAAAACAAGACCAGCACTATGCGCTCTGAGTACAGTTCAGAACATGAAGCAGAACCCGATACGATCGACAACTCAAAAATCAAAACCAATAGCTCAGAACATGAATCTAGATCCGATACGAATGACAATCCAGTCACTCAGAATTTTTCGGGTGAAATCTGTAAGAGCTGCGGCATGGCTGAGATGATCAAAAGCGGAACCTGTGAAGTTTGCTTGTCTTGCGGCAACACCAGTGGATGCGGGTGAAATCACTGCGCTATCACAAAGCAAGTAGATCTAGAAGTTACATTCCAGTTCATTTTTGAGGTATTAGGCAAAAGCCACGCGCCACTCAGCGACATTCCAGCGCGCTAGCTAAGCGACCAGCCAACCCAAAGCCACATACCACTTTACAACGCGGAGCAATCTATAAGTGACATTCCAGCACACTAGCTAAGCGACCAGACAGTCAAAGCCACATACCACTATCACAACGCAGAGCAATCTAGAAGTTACATTCCAGCGCGCTAGTATTAACCCCTTATCAGAGAACCAAAGCCACGATCTACTAAGCGACATTCCCGCATACCAGCTAAGCGACCAGCCAACCCAAAGCCACGCGCCACTATTACAACGCAAGTAGATCTAGAAGTTACATTCCAGCATATTACGAGCACCTCTGCGCACCTCTCTGTCTATAACGCGCATCAAACTTCCTCAGCGACCCTACCCTTCTATCAAACTAAACCCTGGCAACTCTTGGAAGACCTCTTCACCAACAATCTTAATCCCTAATTTCTTTGCTTTTTCTAACTTTGAACCAGGTTTCTCACCACATAACAAGCACGACACCTTTTGCGATACATCTGATTGCACTTTAATACCCAGCGCTTCCAATCTCCGTTTAATCGCCTCTCGGGGCATAGAAAGCTCACCAGTAATCACCCATGTCTCTTTAAACTCAGTCTCCCCCTCCGTTGGTTGAATAGTTAAGTGCTTTGTAAAGGTTTCTAGTAATTCCTGTTCGTTTTGCAAGAGTTGAATAATCCGCTCAGCTGTTTTCGGACCAATGCCTGCAATAGTGTCAAAATTTCTTTTATGAATAAACTTTTCCCAAGTTTGAAATCGCTTAGCCAACACTACAGACATCACTTCTCCAACACCCATAATGCCTAATGCATTAATCGCATGTGCTAATTTTACCGGTCTGTGCAATTGGTTTTGAATACGCAGCCAAGATTTAACACCCCATCCTTTTAATGAAACAATTTGATCCAGATCAAGAGTAAACAAATCATCAAAGGACTGTATAATCTCTAAATTATACAGGCGTGTAATATGAGCGTCGCTCAATTCTTTAATCCCCAAGGCACTAAAACAGTACTTTAATTTTCCAATAGCCTGTTTTGAGCACTTCCACCCATTCGTGCAACGAGACAAAGCACCTTCATGCGCAATAATTGACTCACATGACGGGCATAACTTGGGCAATTCTACTCGCAATTGCGTTTGATTGCGCAGTTCATACAAAACATTTTTTACATACGGTATCACATCTCCTGCTCGTGTCACGATAATCTGATCATTGATACGAACGTCCTTCTCTTTTAAGAGTTGTAAGTTATGCATGCTTACTCTTGTGATTACTACACCTTCAATTGTAGTGGGTTCTAAAATCAACACAGGTGTAACTAAACCTGTACGCCCTACTTGAAATACAATCTCACATACTCTTGTAATGGATTCTTTTGGAGAAAATTTACACGCCACAGCCCATCGTGGTGCGCGCGATGTATATCCAAGCCTCCTGCACAATTCCAAACTATTGACCTTAAACACTGCGCCATCAATCACATATTTAATAGCATCACGATCAATCAAGTTAAAAGCTTCAATACATTCAGCACGATTCGCGCAGATCTTTGTATCTAAAACATCAAAACCTAACGAGCTTAAGAATTCTACTGTTTCCAGATAATCTTGATCCATACCGATCACTTCATACGCAGCAAAGCTCAGCATTTCCAATTCTTGTACAGATGCATTTAGTTTACGCGCAATTCCTGCAGCTGCATTACGAGCATTAGAAAAATGATGCTGAAAAGATGCAAATGCAGTTTTTGTAATGTACAACTCACCACGCACAGAAATCTCTTCCTTACATGGAATGACACGTGGCACGACCTCTTGTATGTTTAATGTAATATCCTCCCCGACTTCCCCATTCCCTCGCGTTGCGCAATAAATTAATTGCCCATTGAGATACTTGATAGACACTGCTAATCCATCAACTTTATGTTGCATTGCTATTGGATACGGGTCTGCAGTGATTCTTGCAATCCAAGATTCAAAAAACTCTAGCCCTACATTACTCTCTAAAGACAACATACGCTGATCATGTGTTATCTGAGGGATGTTTGGAGTCGCTCCAACTTTGTCGATATGAATCTTTAATCTAGAAGCAAGCCACAACAGCCGTCTCTTTAAAATGTCATACGCATCATCTGAAATCGCAGGTGTTTGTTTTTCAAAATACAGGTAATCATGCTGATCAATTACTTGTTTAAGCAATTCGTATTCGGCTCTTAAAGAAGACATTGTTTATACATATATTGTACCGAAATCTTCTGGAGTTATCATACACACTCAGAGTTAATTAAATTTAAACCAGCCATTACATAACAGATCCACCGCCTCCACAGTTAGATCTAAATTGTGATTGATCAGATGATAACGATACAAAGGTGCGTAGTTTAAAAATTCCTCATATTTTTGCATACGCTTTTGCACTGTCTCCTGTGTGTCAGAATTGCGCTGAACCAATCGACCTTCTAAAGTACGGGCATCTGCAGAAACAAATATAGTTAAAATGTTTAATCCAGGAATGTGAGCGATTTGCTTTGCTCCTTGTGGATCTATTGTTAAAATCGCCACACCTTCAGTACATCGAACCTTTGGCGTTCCATACTTATAATCGAAAACATCTGCCGATTCCAAAAATTCAGTACGATTAAACGCCTCTTCCGAAACAAAATGATAATCAATACCATCTTTTTCTGTTGGACGTGGGGCCCGAGTGGTATGCGATATAACATGTGTGTATTCTTTTTTCAAAGCTAACGCTCTGGCAATGGACGTCTTTCCAGCACCTGAGGGTCCAGACAAAACCAATATATTATTCATAATTGATGCTACGGGAATTCTTTACATAAATTAAGCTCTGCATACGGTTAAACTTATAATCAGTTCAATTTTACAATTGCACCTGTGATGCTTGTAATTCCATCGCTCGCAACATCTACAAGTTTACCCTTGACCTTTGTCATGCCTCCTGTGATGTCCGTTGTTATATTTCCTGTAATCGCAGCACGTTGACCCTTCGCACTAAAACTATCCTTAGCTGCTAAGTCAATTTGTAACGCATCTACTGAAACACCACCTTTAGCCGACAAGGTGATCTTGGTGGCAGACAAGTCAATCTCAGTACCAGAAAATTTGATCTTACCTGAAGTTTCGATCGACATATTACCCTGCTCATCAATATGGATTTTGCAATTCCCGCAAGTTACAGTAAAAGACTTAGATTCAATTTCGTATAATCCTTTTTTGACACATTGCTTTGCGTTTCCTTCTGCATCTAATTGATAATCTTTAGTGCAACTGATGTTAAACGACTCGTGATCAGCTTTGTCGCATAATGTCATGCTGTTTTGTGGTTTCTTTCCAGCAGAGAGCGATTGCCCTGTAATTGTAGAACTATGACCAGCAAGTGATTGATTAAATTTATTTGTTGCATTTGGCGATGCTCCGATAATGGTAGGATTTAGCAAATCCTGCACAATCACCTCGTCATTTACTCGAGGCAGCATTACTACACCACGATTATTTATACCAAAATTCAACAAGTTTACATTTGCCCAAATCTTTGTATCGCTTTTTTGCCAGATATATTTAATTTGCACCTGGCCATATTGATTTGTTACAATCGCGCCAGGCTTTCCTCCTACCACTAGTGCATGATGAGACAAGACAGTGTCTTGAAATTTATATTTCAACACCTCAGATTTTACTTTAATCAACCTTGTAGTGGTTTTGCATATGAACTTCGGCATATATTGCACAGAATGATGGACTTCTGCAATCATCCCTTCAAATTCATCTTCAAATACAATCTTGTCTCCAAGCTCCAAGTGAGCGGCATTAATTAATTCAACCTCAATGAATTCTGGTCGGTGCGAATATTCGTGATAATTACCGACGCACTCTTCTTCGTGCGCTACAGGCAACTTACCAGCGCTGATCTTTTTCGATTCTGGCTGCAATGAATCATGTCGATTCCATTGGTGAATTATCAAGTCTTTTGCATCTGGTGAATTGCAAGAATAATATGACACCACTTGCTCTGGGTGAATTTTATGAGATTTTTTTGAATTCAATTCTTTCAAGATATAAGTCTTGCTTCCTTGTGAATAATACATACCATTTCCACGGGAAATCACATAACGCATAAAATCCACTCCATTCATTTGATATCTAGGAAACAGCATGTCAGGCGTTGAAAGATCAGATACTACCGTATGCAATCCATTTACAAGTGTATTTAACACTGACGACACCGACCCATGACACACGTCACTTGTAACGGCTTTGGATAATTTATATACATGAGGGCGGATTTCAATTTTCCACACACGCAACTCTTCTTTGTCGGGATTGGTAAATTTCATCCCCTTAGCCACAGACCAAAGAATGCCATTTGTTGTGATTTTGTGATCTTCTGTTAAACAGTATTGAAATTCCACCTCATCGCCTTCCATCCCCACTTCTTGCTTCAGTTCTGTAACAATCTCTAGATCAATCCGATACGATGCATTTAATTTATTATGAAATTCTATCGATATAACCTGCAGTTCGTGACCTTTTATCTTTACTGACGCGTTGATTGGATGATGAAGCGCTGTGTCGTATACTAGAGGGCGCAACATAATTTAATTAACTATACTTGATCAAAATGAATTTTCGGAATGCGCGCTTCTACTTAATGATATGGCACATAACTAATAACGAGTGATTCTGATGACCTGATACCTAAAACCTGCATAATTTTTACTTTTTATATATCACACCAACAATAATCAATTTCTTTATAGCTTTTTGGCTTTCGGTTTGTTTGGACGAATGATACAATATGTGATATGAATCGTGCATTTGCTATTGTTTGGAGGTATACGAGTGGTGCGCTTACCACTTCATGGGAGTTTCTTTACGAGCTAACCATGCACTTATTTGGCACATTAACACCAAAAGCTGCCGTGTCTGATGCAAGAAAAATTGTCCATAAGATTAATGAATTAGAAGCTCGTGTGTCACAAATGTCACAATCGGAAATGATTGAGCAAACAGAAAAATTTAAACAGCTTGTGCAAGAAAATAAAAACACTTTAGACGAGATCTTACCCATGGCATTTGCAATGGTCAGGGAAGCATCGCAGCGCACCCTCAAAATGCGTCATTTTGATGTTCAGTTAATTGGTGGCATTATTTTACATCGAGGCATGATTGCAGAAATGTGCACCGGTGAAGGAAAAACACTTGTAGCGACATTGCCCGCATATTTAAACGCTCTCTCAGGTAAGGGAGTGTATGTTGTAACGGTCAATGATTATCTTGCACAACGCGACGGCCAAGTCATGAGTGAAGTGTATAGTTATTTAGGACTAACGACAGGCTGTGTAACTCACAGTACTCAAGATTTTCAAAAACGTGAAGCGTATCATTGTGATATCACTTATGTAACTAATAATGAATTGGGTTTTGATTATTTGCGAGATCATATGGAAATGCATCCTGCCGGTGTCAGGCAACGTCATACCAATTCTTATGCAATTCTTGACGAAGTAGACAGCATTTTGATCGATGAAGCGCGTACACCTTTAATTATATCCGGACCTTCACAATGCTCAGCAGAACAGTGTTCTTGGGTAGATAGCTTGGTCAAGCAATTAACTCACGCAGATTACGAAGTGGACATTAAACACAAGTCTGTTGCCATCAAACAAAGCGGAATTGAAAAACTTGAAAAGATTTTGCGAGAAGAAACGGTTATCTCTGAAGAAGAAACTTTGTATATTTCAGCATGCGCAGACATCGTGCATTCAGTGCAGCAATCAATTAAAGCGCATGCATTGTACGAGAAAGACGTGGATTATATAGTCAAAGACGACGAAATTCTCCTTATTGATGAATTTACAGGAAGAACGATGGATGGGCGTAGATATTCAGATGGATTACACCAGGCAATTGAGGCTAAAGAAAACGTAGAAATTAAAAATGAAAACGTCTCCTTAGCTTCTATTACTTATCAAAACTATTTTCGCATGTATGGCAAATTAGCAGGTATGACTGGTACGGCTGCTACTGAATCTGAAGAATTCAAGAAAATTTACAACCTGTTGGTAGTGCCAGTTCCTACTCACTTGCCAATCGCAAGAAACGATCGCAGAGATTTGCTTTATAAAAATGCTGCGGAAAAATTAGAAGCAATATGCCAAATGATTAAAGAGCGCAATGAAACAGGGCAGCCAATATTAGTTGGAACTCCAAGTGTTGAAAAGTCAGAAGAAGTATCGCAGGCGTTATCAGCACTCAACATTCGACACCAAATACTCAGCGCTCGTTACCACAAGCAAGAAGCGCAAGTTATTGCAGAGGCAGGTCGCATAGGAGCTGTAACCATTGCAACAAATATGGCGGGACGTGGTACAGATATTAAATTAGGCGGTAGCGATCAAAATGAAAAGACCAAAGTCATTGAACTTGGAGGTTTATTTGTCATTTGCACCGAACGTAACGATAGCCGTCGTATTGATAATCAACTCCGTGGTCGAGCTGGTCGTCAAGGAGATCTTGGAGAATCAGTATTTTGCGTATCTCCGCAAGACAGATTGATTCGATTATTTCCTGGTGCTGATAAACAATTAGAGCAATATACAGAAGATCAAGAAGATTACAAACCTTCGTCAAGTTCCATGATCGATATGGTTATTAGAAATTTTCAACAAAAAATTGAATCGCATCACTTTGACGAAAGAAAACACACGCTTGAATATGATTCTGTATTAAACGAACAACGTAAGGTCAAAGACAGCATTCGTGAAACAGTGTTGTTCGCAAATAACACAACAGTATATCAAATCGCAGTAAACACGATTATCGATCACATTGATTATTTAATGCTTAAATACGAAGATAAAAATCAAGAATTTAAAGATCACATTAAAAGTGTATTTAACTGCAAAGTACAGTGGTTAGATCGTGACAAAATCACCAGCTCTATTCTTTCTCACGCGCTTATCGGGCCAGATCAAAACTGCGACGAATTATCACATGGAGATATTATGACGAAAGTAACTGACGCGCCTATTTACGAGCAATTTACCAAACCAGATACATTTATCAAGCGTATCTTTTTGCAGGAATTAGACGCGAAATGGAGAGGTCACCTGACAAACATGGACAATCTCAAGCAACGAGCTTATATGCAAGCGTACGCTCAGAAAGACCCATTAAATGTATATAAAAATGACGCACTACCAGAATTTGAAGCAATGATGGTTTCGTTCCGCGAATCGTTCTGCACTCTGCTGAGTAGACAGTCTGAAACAGACGAAACACCTTCTGCTCCACAGCAAGATTTTGACTTCGATTCAATGTTACAAATGGCGGGTGCGGATTTTTCAAAAATCTTTGATTTTATGAAGCAATAGAACGATAAAACAAATACAAAGATCTTATAGGTTTTTGCAAACTAATTCTGCAGCACCATCTAGATACATTCTTAATGGTTGTGGAATCGCAATATTAGTACCAGTCTGGTGATGTTGCTCAAGCACATCCTGTCAGGATCGGCTCCTCTCGGTCCGTAATAAATTACACTTCTAATTCTGCAGCACCATCTAGATACATTCTTAATGGTTGTGGAATCGCAATATTAGTACCAGTCTGGTGATGTTGCTCGAGCACAGCTGCCATTAAACGACCAGGCACACCTCCAGTTGCGTTTAAAGTATAAGCGAGCTTGCCGTCAGTTGTTTTGAGATGCATGCGTTCCGATTGGTAAGTTCTGCAATCAGACACCGACGCCACTTCCAACCAACGTCTTTGACCTGCAAGCCATACCTCAAAATCAATTTGATCATATGCCCCTGCTCCAATTTCACCACTACACACACGCATTTTTCTCCAAGTTAAACCCAGAGATGTTACTACCAGCTCAACTCTATCACAAAGCTCTTCAAAGCTAGACTCGGCATCTTCCTCTGCAGCAAGCGTCACTAATTCCACTTTAGGGAATTGATGCACTCTAACCCATCCTTGCGCGTCCTTACCTGCAGCACCTGCTTCCTTACGAAAGCACTGAGTAAACGTCATCATTTTATGACGCTCAGACACTTTATTTACTGTGCATACAAGTGGTACTTCACCTGTTGGAATCAATGAATAATCATCCACAGAAAACGCGTCATCAAGAAATTTGGGAAATTTCCCTGCATTGCGCATTGTATCAGCTTTCACAAGTGACGGCACTGACAGATATTCAAAACCTGCTGACATATGCAAATTCATTAACCACTGCGTTAATGCCCATTCAAGCCTTGCCAAATTCCCACGAAACAAAGTTGTACGAGTCCCTGAAATCTTGATAGCTGTTTCACGATCATACCCACGCGCATTCTCATGACAGAAGTCTTTTTCCAAGCATTCCCCAGAGTGCTTTACCTCAACATCGTCTGCTACAGATACTCCTGGTGGAACTTTTTTGCTTAACCAGTTCGGTTGTAACAACAACAATTGCTCCAATCTCGCTTCAACGTCTTTTTTTTCCTTTTCGACATTTTTCTTTTTTAATGAAATCTCTTTATATTCTGGTGAGTTATTTTCTAATAATTTTAATCGCTGCGCAAATTGTTCATATTCTAATTGCAAGTGTTTCTTTCGATTGTAATCCTCAACAATCAAACCTGAAACGTCTTCTACGTTTCTTAATTTACACATTTCCTGCCATTCTGTTAAATTGTCAATCAATTCTTTCGCACGAATCATCTACTTTAAATTATACTGTATTCATGTAATTCATTCTGCTTCTTGCTCTACGCCAATTAAAGCTAGATACGGACCAGCAAGGCATATAGAAGAGTATGTGCCAATAATCACACTATAAAGCATTGGTAATGCAAAGCTATACAGCACAGAACCACCAAAGCAAACCATGATCAGTGTAGAGGCGGTGGTTACAGAGGTTAACAATGTTCTTCTTGCAGTGTCTTGAATCGATTTAAATACAGTATGCTCTAGAGGCTTTGTTGGGTCAAATTGCTTTCTGATGCTGTCAAATATAATAATTGTATTATTAATCGAATAACCAATGGTCTGTAGAATCACTGCAATTGCAAAGGAATCAAATTCCATACCAAAGATCGTGTAAAGCTGCATGACCCAAAAAAGATCATGAACCAAGCACAAGACTCCTACATTTGCATAAGAAACACCAAAGCTTAATGCGATATACAACCACATACAAAAGAGCGCAAAAAATATCGCCTTGACGCATGTAGATAGTAGATCTCCACCCAATTTCGGCCCGACCATGTCTCGCTTTCTGCATTCTGCGCTACTACCAAGTCTTTCCATGATAGCGTCTGCATTTGCAGTTGATTCTGTCTTAATTAAAAACGCACCTTTACCGATTTCCTGCATTGCGCACAGATCGCCGATTTCCTGACGAAGTGACGCGATGTCTTCGGTGGTTTCAATTTCTAGTGTTACACCACCTGTAAAATCTACTCCCCAATGAATTCCGTTGGATAGACCCGAGATAGTAACAGCGCTAATTCCCATTAACGAAATCACTGACGCGATTTTTCTTAATTGGCAGACGGTCAACCTAAACGGCAATGCCACCCTGGACAGTGCACGAGAAATAGGAGTTTCAAATGCCCCGTCCACACATACTTCCATCATCATTTTTGTTAATACAACAGAGGTAAAAAACGATATTACCAATCCAACTGTAAATATCACAGCAAATGAGCGAATAATACCAGTGCCTGCGCAGTATAATATTAAACCGGCAATTAAGGTGGTTAAATTTGAATCCCAAATCGTTCTTAATGCATTCGCATATCCATCCACTAAGGTTACCGACCAAGACTTTCCTTCTTGTAATGATTTACGCATGCTTTCATTAATTAGAACATTTGCGTCTACTGCCATACCCGCAGAAAGCGCTAAACCAGCGATTCCAGCGAGAGTTAAATTATATTCTGTTAACGCAACAAAGATCATCACGGCAGCTATGTTAATCACTAACGCGATACCTGCAATCAGACCCATGACACCATAAATTGCAAGCATAATACCAACAACTAAGGCAATTGACATGAGGCATGCAAGAATTCCACTGTAAGCAACATCGCTTCCTAGCTCAGCACCCACAGTTCTTTCTTCGATAATTTCTAATGGCACTGGTAGCGCGCCTGATTTAATTAATAATGCGATTTCATGAGCTTCTTCACCACTCCGAATACCGGTAATCTGGATATCAGAGCTGAGTACACTTTGAACAGTTGCGCTGAAAATTTCTCGTTCCCCGTGTTGACCAGAAATAGAAATCTTCATTAACTTACCAACATTACTCTCTGTTAATTTCTGCATATCTTTTGCACCCTTTCGATTTAAATGCAAATGAATTAAAGGCAATCCAAGTTGGTCAAACGACACATTCGCTTTATTTACAGAACCACCGTCAACAAAACCATCTGCTCCTTCGAGCTTAAATGTTAATTTTCCTGTGCTACCCAATCTTCTTTTCAATTCGTCTGGATTTTTTGCACCGGGCATCTCTACAACGATATTATTACCGCCGCTTTGATACACAGAGATACCGCTGGTACTCTGCTCGTCTGCTCTTACTCTAATCACAGAATAAATTTTTTCAAAGATGTTTTTCTTTTGAATATCAATTGCCTCTGGAGAATAATTCACCAACAATCCATTTTCCGTGTCTGTGATAATCCAATTACTGTTTTTAATGTAAAATTTTTGATTGGTTGAAATTAACACTCCCGCTGGAGTCGATTTCACAATAGCGATAATACGCTTATCAGACAAGTACTGCTTAATTTCGTCTTGTAAATTTGTATTAATATATTTTGTTATTTCTTGTTCTTTTGGCATAAAAGTCAACGACACTCCACCCTGTAAATCCATACCATAACGAATAGAACCTTTCAGGTGATAAGCATAAAACAATGTAAAGAAAGACAAGAACAACCATACCCAGTGTTTGAGTTGCGCTCTCGTGTAATCGATCAACATATAGCAAATCTTATCATGCGCTGATTACCGAGGGTAGTGTCATTGAAAAGGTAATAAGTAGACTAGACTTCACATATAGTAAATGCTATCATTTTCTTGTAAGGGCACTTAGCTCAGTTGGTAGAGCATCCGGCTTTTAACCGGCTTGTCGTGGGTTCGAATCCCTCAGTGCCCATTTTATTATTCTATATTATTCACTGTATTATTACATTTCTATATTATTTACTATATTATTACATATGCATCCTGCTCATTTCGTGATGATTGCATTAGCTTTAATGTTTGCCACTCCTTCTTTGTTTAAAAAACAACACACCTTGATAAAAGTCGAAACTGGAGATTCTGTTGAACTTATCGCTTCTCAATACCGAATCAACCCTAGAGAGGTAGAACGATTAAATAAAAACTGGCAACAGGCCGGATATTGGAGAATTCCATTTAAACACAAACAAAAAACTTACGAGCCCGCAAATACTGACACTCCAGCAAACTATGCACACGCACGCAACGCATATCGCACCACGGCCCCCTCTACTTCTAATGCAGTAAACGAAACTGTGACTATGCCATTGCATAAAAAGGAAATCATTGCGCCCTTTACCGGAACAATGAAACTTGAAAACAACACACTTAGCATTACCTCTGATTCTGGAAAATACACTGTGCAAATCGACGGAGTCTCCAGTAAGTCTCTTTTAGAAACAACCTTGCCATGTAAAGTCTACAAAGGCCAAGTGATCGCTGACAGACCACGATACTGCTACACTTATATAATAAAAACTAGAGATGGTAAAATAATCAAAAAAACAGCCAAAAGCATATTATTAGGCGGCGTATAAACAATCGACTTATGCTTTGTCTGCGCTATTAGTCAATAGATTAGAAGCAGAAATGGTTTCTATAATTTCTGAACATTTTTGCCCAACCGCTTCCAACTTCGAAATTTCCCATTCCGCACACATTCTTACACATCTTAATTCATTACCGATTTTCTCTGGCCATATCAAGTACGTTCTTGTGCTGTTGTCCGTAATAGACGGCATAGATTGCCCAATAAGTATCTCGTATTTCATCAATGATCGTGCTAAACGGTGCAATTTATCCGATTCTTGATTATTATTGTCTGAATCAATCAGATAAACATGAATACGATCTACGCTCGCTACTTGCTCTAAAGCAAGAACAGATGGATTCTGAAGCGACGCGTGAATGTCTTGCAATGTTTGCAATTTATCTATTTCTTCTACAGGTGCAGCGAGCCTTTTATTAAGAACTGATTTAATGCTTTTTATATCTTGATCTGTATCAAGCTGAATAAATCTTGGAGCTAATATTTCAGCGTTATATGCTAAATACAGAACGCTTGTCGGCTGATATCGACCTGAATACCAAAAACAAACACGATGTAATCTTGGCAGTACTTTGATTATATGAATTTGAAATTGCCATAATTTTCGCGCTAACGC
>Ga0209390_10002663_pt1 | contig 30621 bp, 27 predicted proteins | sample BON01_FD_187212 | JGI IMG/M metagenome (GOLD analysis project Ga0209390, IMG submission 187212) | Freshwater microbial communities from Lake Bonney liftoff mats and glacier meltwater in Antarctica - BON-01 (SPAdes) (version 2) | ecosystem: Environmental > Aquatic > Freshwater > Ice > Glacier...
GACCAACTCGCCTTCCTCCTTTGCTCCGAACTCAACGCCACGCAAACCCATTATCCGGGCACCTCCCTACGGCTGGAATACGTCACATTGAGATCATCCTCTTTCCCCGCACGTCAGGATGTCTGAGTCTTTCGTTCCGGATTGCCTAAGCGCTTCCTCGTTGGGCAGTTCATCCCACCGTGCGTAGCCGGTGCGCGAAGCCATTTCGCGTCCATTCGTGGTGAAATCCAATCCTGCCCGATCGGCCCGCGCCCCACTACGGATTTAGCGGCTCTGTAGACTGAACTTGTTCAGCCCCGTCTTACGGCAGACATCCATGAGGTAAGCGACCGTCTTGAGCGGGGTCGACTCATCCGCGGCGATCAACACCGGAATATCGCGATCCACTTCCTTCACCTTTTGGAGTAATTCTTCGATCTGATCTTCGGTCACCACTTGGCCATTGAAAGTCATGACACCCTCGGCGCTCACGCCGATCGTGACTGCGCCCTTAAACTCATTCTTTCCCGCGGTTTCCACCTTGGGCAACGTAATGTTCAACGTGCTCGCCGAACGAAACTGCATCGTCACGAACGCGAAGAAAATCAGCATCACGAGCACATCGATCAGCGGTAATAGATTCATCTCTGGCCGCTTTCGACGGCGTTGGTAAAGTCCACCCATCTTCGGCTCAGTTCTGCTTAGCTGCTTCGGCGTCCGCGTCGGTCTGATGCCGACCTAAGATTCGTTCGAGGATCACATCCAATTGCGCGGCATAATTCTCGACTTTCCGCTGCAGATAACCGCCGCCCACCAGCGCCGGAATCGCAATCGCAAGGCCAATCAACGTCGCCGACAACGCCAACGCCACCCCACTCGAGAACGCCACCGGATCCGGCAATCCCGTGTCTCCAGTCAGCGACGAGAAAACCCGCAGTAGCGACCAAACGGTGCCGGTCAGCCCCAACAACGGAGCCGCGGCATAAATAATGTCCAAATACGGCAAACCGCGCTCCATGCGATTGAGCTCCAATCGCGAAAACGCCTTCACCGCTTCTTCGTCGCCCTGATGACGCTCCGAAAACTCGATGATTCGCGCCAGCACCGACTCCCGTCCACCCGAAATCGGTTTCCCATCGACCACGGCCTCCACTAAATCACTCGGCATCACCGCGTCTTTGCGCAGCGCGTAGGCGCGCTCGCACAAGATGAAGACCATCACCAACGAGCACAGCCCGAGCGGGTAGATCAGAATATCGGCACCGACTAGAATATCAATGAGAGCAAAAATCATGGGGAGCAGCGGCAGTTAAGACGCAATGAACCGGGAAAGGTTCACAAAAACTTCAGCAAACGGACTTTGGGCGTCAACCCCGCGTCGACAATAAATCGTCGTGCGACCCTTTCCCCCCCGCTTGTAGTCCTTTCCGCTCTCTGATCGTTTCACCGAAACCCCTCACCTTCTCGGTCGTCAGCGCTCCGGCGCCGGACCTAAAGTCCACCCGCCATCCCCTATGAGTGCTCTTACCCTAATCTCTTTTGTTTTCTTTACCGGACTCGTCGCTATCATCTCCTGGTGGAAAACTCGTTCCGAAAACCTCGAGACCAGTTCGGGCTATTTCCTCGGTGGCCGCAGTCTATCCGGCATCGTCATTGCCGGCTCCCTCCTCCTCACCAACCTTTCGACCGAACAACTCGTCGGCATGAACGGCCAAGGATTCTCAGCCGGCCTCGTGGTCATGGGTTGGGAAGTCACCTCCGGGTTTACGCTCGTGCTCATGGCCCTGATCTTCCTGCCCCGTTACCTCCGTGGCGGCATCGCCACGGTGGCCGACTTCCTCGAGAAACGCTATGACGCGGGCACCCGCAACATCATCGCCGGCCTTTTCCTCTTAAGTCTCGGAGGCATCTTTCTGCCCACCGTCCTTTACTCCGGCGCACTCGCGCTCGATCGCCTCTTCGGCGTGCAAGAGGTGTTAGGGGTCGGGCCGAAAACCGCTCTCATCATCATGGTTTGGGCCATCGGTATCGTCGGGAGCATTTACGCGATTTTCGGCGGACTCAAAGCCGTTGCCATCTCGGACACCGTCAATGGTGTCGGCCTCCTTATCGGCGGTATGCTCATCCCCATTTTAGCGTTGATCAAACTCGGAGACGGCAGCTTCCGCGAAGGCTGGAGCACCCTGATCAATGTGCATCCCGAGAAACTCAACGCCATCGGTGACTCGTCCTCTCCCGTCCCCTTCGGCGCCCTGTTTTGCGGCATCATGCTCATCAATATTTTCTACTGGTGCACCAACCAGGCCATCGTCCAACGCACCTTCGGGGCCAAGAATCTCGCCGAGGGCCAAAAGGGCGTGCTTTACGCCGGACTGCTGAAAATTTTCGCCCCGTTCATTCTTGTGATTCCCGGGATCGCCGCATTCCACCTTTTCCCCGAAGAGGTATCCAACCCCGATTTCGCCTATCCCGTGTTGGTCGCGAAAATTTTGCCCACCTCTCTCATCGGCTTCTTCGGTGCGGTCCTGTTCGGCGCGATTCTCAGCTCCTTTAACTCCGCCCTGAACTCCGCTTCGACCCTTTTCGCGCTCAATCTTTATCGGCCCATCGTCAAACCCGACATCCACGACAAGGATCTCGTCAAGGTGGGCAAAATCTTCGGTATCGGGCTCGCCATCTTTTCCATGTTGGTTGCGCCCTACATCGCCAACGCCCCGGACGGATTATTCACCTTCATGAAGAAATTTATGGGCTTCTTTAACGTCCCTACCCTCATTGTCATTCTGGTTGGCTTCTTCACCGCCCGCGTTTCCGCCTTTGCCGCCAAAGCCACGATCGCGCTCTACATGGGTCTCTACGGATTCTTCCAATTCCTATTCCCCGTAGACATGTCGTTTCTCTACCTGCTCGGCATTCTCTTCGCCGTGTGCACCATCTTCATGCTGATCGTCGGCAAGTTGAAGCCTCACGCCGAAGCCTACGTGCAAGAAACCGCCGGCGGCGTGGATCTCACCCCTTGGAAGTACGCTTGGCACGTCAGCGCCGCCGCCGTGATCGCCATGATCGCGGTCTACGCCACTTTCTCGCCCTGGGGACTCATCGCCCCCGCGGCCGAACGAAGTCAAAATATGGGGGTCATCAGCAGCGCGACCGCCACCGCCGCCGTCGTCGCTTGGATAATCTGCGCCAAGAAAACGCGCTCGAGTTCTTAATTTTCAAGAAGCCCGACTCCGTTCTCCCGCCGCCCCGATCGTCAACCGAACGCGCTTCGCCTCAAACCTCGCAGCGTCGAAAGATTCCCCCAATCGGCCACCTGAGGCATCGCGCGAGGCGCGGTGCGGCTCCTGCGTCCGGTGAGTTGCTGATAAGTATTCAAGTGTTTCTGCACAAACGCGTGCCCCCCCAGCACGGCACCATCGCTAAAGTAACGAACGCGACACCTCAGCACTTCGTGGAGCGGTAACTTCCCCTTCGCCTTTATCACCGCTGCCATCGTCGTCCGGTCAATTTTCGCCCTCGTTTCCTGGGGCATCGCCCCCTGCCCGAATAGGGTTTGGCGATACGATTCTTGGACCCGATTCCAACCGCTCTTCCTTCCCCCTTCCACCACTCGAAAGATCCCCTGTTGGGCCATGCGAAATCCTGCGACTGCTTCAGCATAACCGCAGAAGCGATAGTCCTTGGGATCATCTACCAATCCCGCGCGCACCGGATTCAAATCGATGTAGGCCGCCATCGTGCGCATCACCCCTGACCTTGCCTCGACCAGCACACTTTTAAATCGTTCCGCCCACAGCGTTCCATAGCGATCGTGACTACGGTTATACCAAACCGAAAACCGTTGCTTCACTAGTTTCATAAACGGCGAAAGGTCCCCCATCATCGCCAACTGGCGATTTCGCCAGACCTCCGCCTCCTCCCCTCCTGATTTTAACTGCCCCTCAATCACCTCAAACCGCGCAGCCTGATACTTGGTCGGTTTGGGATAAAGCACTCGATAACGCCGCCCCAATTCAGCATCAGAAATGCTCTCCTGCTGCGGCACCCGCACCAGCACATGAAAGTGATTAGTCATGATCACGTAAGTGATAATTTCCAGACCACAGTAGTCCGCGATCTGCCACAGCTGCTTCCGCAATACCTCCTTGGCGACGTCATTGATTAAGCCCTCTCCATTGACGGTGCGCGACATGCAATGATACACCGCCGCCCCCTCCGCCGCCGCCACTTTAATCCGCGCCGTTCTCATCCCCCCAGCAAATCACCCCCTCTTCATCCGTCGACTATATTATTTACCTGTCCCTTTTATTTACGCACAACGAGCGAAAGAAGTAAATCATCTTACAATTCCACAAAAAAACCGCCGGCGATCAGGACAGCGGTCTTGGGAAAGATGAGGAAGATCAGCCCTTCCATCGCAGATTTAAACCGCCATGTAAGGCAGCTTTGCCGCAATTTCTTTCACCTGCGACACACCTTCGTGCAGCTCGGCGATCGCGTCCCAACGGCCATTGAGTAAACCGTCTCGAGCAGAGCCCCGGATCTCAGCCGGAATAGAATCCGCTCCGTATCGCACGACTTGCGCTTCAACATCGATCGTCAGCTCGATCATAGGATCGGCGTTAACCGCCACCACCAATTTGGCAATATCTTCGCGAGCCGCGGTGGCACACGGCATACCCAAGGTCGTGCTATTGCCAAAGAAGATCTCAGCAAAGTTTTCTGCCACAACTCCCTGGAAGCCATACTTCTGGATCGCTTGCGGCGCGTGCTCCCGCGACGAGCCACAACCGAAGTTTGCCCCCGACAACAGAATCTTCGCGCCTTTGAAGCGTTCTTCATTCAGCGGATGTGCCACGTCATTGCCTTCGGGGTCCTTCCGCACGTCGTGGAAGAGAAACTCGCCCAGGCCATCAAACGTCACGCACTTCATGAAGCGCGCCGGGATGATGCGGTCGGTGTCGATATCGTTGCCCGGCACGTGCACGGCACGACCAGTCACTGCGGTAATTTTTTCTAAAGCCATTTTGAGCGTAATTTCAGATTTAGTTGCTGGTGACTTCGAAGACTTCGCGGGCATCAGAAACGAACCCGGTCACCGCCGCAGCCGCCACCATGAGCGGACTCATTAACACCGTGCGGCCGGTGATGGAGCCTTGGCGGCCCTTGAAATTTCGATTGGACGAAGAAGCACAGAGTTGATCGCCAATGAGTTTGTCCGGATTCATCGCCAAACACATCGAACAGCCCGCCGCACGCCACTCGAACCCAGCTTCCGTAAAGATCTTGTCGAGTCCTTGCTGTTCACATTGGGCCGCCACAATCTGGGAACCCGGCACTGCGATCGCTTTGACACTAGCGACCACCTTGCGACCTTTGATATATTTGGCCACTTCCTGAAAGTCCGAGAGCCGACCGTTGGTGCATGAACCAATAAATGCCACGTCGACCGGGGTTCCCTTAATCGGCGCCCCCGGGGTCAACTTCATGTAAGCCAACGCTTCCTCAATCGAAGCCTTTTCATCGGCAGCCGTCGCCAGCGCTGGATCGGGAATCACCTGATCGATTGTGATACCTTGTCCCGGATTGATACCCCACGTCACCGAGGGGGCGATGTGGGCCGCATCGATCACCACCACATCGTCGTACGCGCAATCAGAATCCGAAGCAAAGCCACGCCACCGGTCGACTGCGGCATCCCAATCCGCGCCCACCGGGGAGTAAGGACGTCCTTTCAAATACTCGAATGTCGTTGCGTCAGGATTGATGTAGCCCACTCGCGCACCGCCTTCGATCGACATGTTACACACCGTCATTCGCTGCTCCATTGAGAAGCTATCGAACAACGTGCCGGCAAACTCGTAGGCGTAGCCCGTGCCGCCGTTAACGCCCAGTTTGGCGATGATGTGGAGAATGACATCCTTCGCGTAAACTCCCGGTCCGAGCTGACCATTCACTTCGACCCGACGCACTTTGAGCTTACCGAGCGCCATCGTCTGCGTCGCCAACACGTCGCGAATCTGCGTCGTGCCGATGCCAAAAGCGATCGCGCCGAAAGCGCCGTGCGTGGACGTGTGAGAATCGCCACACGCGATCGTGGTGCCGGGCTGCGTGATACCTTGCTCAGGACCGACGATGTGCACGATGCCTTGTTTGCCACTCGCTCGGTCGAAAAACGTGACGTTGTTATCCGCACAATTCTTACGCAGCTCGTCCATCATCGCTTGGGCGAGAGGATCTGCGTAAGGCTCCACCAATTGATCAGTCGGCACGATGTGGTCGACCGTCGCGAACGTGCGGGTCGGCATGAGAACCGGGAGATTGAGGTCGCGCAGCATACCAAAAGCCTGGGGCGACGTGACCTCATGAATGAGATGCGTGCCGATCAGCAACTGCGTCTGGCCGTTAGCCAGCGTGCGCACCGTATGGGTATCCCATACTTTTTCGAAGAGTGATTGAGCCATTTGTAACTAAGATGAAGTGAATGAAGCCAAAGAATCGATCCGAATAGTTCGAAGATCAGTTCGGATTTATGAGCTCCACTCTACCAAATCTTGCCATAACATAGAAATACTTACTTAGTCCTTATTGATGCCTCGTGAGTATCAATTAAATTTCGAAATTCGGCACCTCATCTACTTCCGCGAGGTCGCCCAAACGCTGCATTTTCGCCGCGCCGCCGAGTCTCTGGGTGTTGCCCAACCCGCCCTTTCCCGCCAGATCGCTCAGTTCGAATCCGCTCTCGGCGCGACCCTATTCAACCGCACTCGCCGGCGCGTCGAACTCACCCCGGCGGGACATCATCTCGCTACCCAGATCGAACCACTACTGCGCCAACTCAAACGACTGCCCACCGAACTCATCGCGATCGCCGACGGCGAAACCGGCAGTCTTCGCATCGGCTTTACCGGACTTGCCATGGCCACCGTGCTCCCCGGCATCTTGCGAGAGTTCCAACGTTCCCACCCTCGCATTCGGGTTGAGCTCAACGAATCCCCCACTGTCGCTCAGGTCGAATCGCTGCGGGCTGGCGATATCGCCTGCGGATTCCTCCATCCTGATTCCCTGCCCGATAGTTTCCTCACCCGTCCTCTCCTCCGGGAGCGCAACGGCATCGTACTCCCGGCGGACCATCCTCTCGCTAACCGAAAGTCGCTGAAGCTCAGCGCGTTGGCGACCGTGCCGTTCGTCCTGTTCCCGCGCCTGCACAATCCTAGTTTTTACGACCATACCCTCGCCGCCTTTAACAGCGCGGGGATCAGTCCCCGGATCGCCGAGGAAATTTGGCCCCGCGCCAACGCCGTGGGGCTCGTGCGTGCCGGCATCGGTGCCACGTTCATGTGTCCCTCCGAGGCCCGTAATCTACCCGAGGAAGTGGTATTCCGCCGCCTCATCGGGCCCACGCCGGAAAGCAGACTTTCGCTCGCTTGGCGCGACTCAATCGACAATCCTCCCCGCCTTTCTGCGTTCCTCCGCGCAGCCGTTTCCCAAGGCTGACGCATCCCCCCTTCCCGTTAGCCAAAGTCCCCCTTTGCCTCAATGTTGCCGTTCGCTATCGCGAGCTTCCTCGGTGCATTCTTGCTATTTCGGTTCAACCCCGACTCAGTCGCGACCTGCTGCCGTGGTTAGGGGGCTACCCTAGAGGAATTAAATGGGGACGTCTGGTTCGCCAGCTATCGCACCGGATTCTGGCGCATCCCCGACGCTGCGGAGATTACCGATTGGGCGAACGTGGAGGCGCTCAATCACAATCGCAGCCACGGTCTTCTCGCAGTCATGACGTGGACCACCGTTACTCCGGGAACCAAAGGTCCGCTCTTTTTCACCGACGCTGGCGCGGTAAAATTCAACCGCTAAACCGAAAAATTCGAGCCCGACGATCGCTACTCGGTCGATGGTCGAGTCAATCACGCGATGAGTCCGAGTGTCATCACCCCCGATGGAGCGACGGGGACGACTATTTTCCGCGAAAGCATGATGGCGCCACCTACGCCCTCGAGCGGTTTATGCCCCAACCCACGGGGCCGCCAATCTGGCAAACCGCTTCCGGCGAAGATCTGGATGAAATTGGCTTCGGCGGCGTCGCCGTTTTCGATGTCGACCAATGTGCGGAATCCCTGGTGTTGGGGGCTCGCGGATCCAACAACCACATGCTCATTCGGCTCGAATCTCTTGAGGCGGAACCCGTAGCTTGGCCCATCGCCGTCCGCGAAATGCGACGCGCAGAGGGCTAATCTCGATCAAGGCCACTGACGACTCCAATTCTGTTCTACCCATTCCCTTCTCCCGGAATCCACTCACTTTTGATTTCGCGAGTCCCCGATTTGACCGCGCCGGCGACCTCCGCTTCCAAACGCGCTTCCTCGGCTTCAGTGACCGTTGGTCCGCTCCTCCACCGATCCCTCAAGTCAGCTACACCAACCTGGAAGAAGGTCCGTTTACATTGAAGTCCGCGCAATCGATACCGCCGGGAACATCAGCGAAGTCAGTCGCATATCATTCGCGGTGACTCCTCCTTGGTATCGCACCACCGGAGTCTATAATAGCTACGCCCTCGTCGGGGCACTCATCCTCTTCGTATTCATAAATTAGCTACTGTCTTCCAGTGAGCGGGAACGCGCGCGACTTGAAGGTCCGGTCGATCAACGCACCGCCGAACTCCCCGTCGCGAAGCACGAGGCCGAATCCACCAACCAAGCCAAGTCCACCGTCCTCGCGAACATGAGCCACGAGCTCCGCACTCCGCTCAATGGTGTGCTGGGCTATGCGCAAATTCTCCTTCGAGACGTGTCGCCGCCTTAAAGCCAACGCCAAGTGGCGCGATATTCCGGTGCGACTCATGACCGGTCTCGATGAGCCCGCGCAGAAGGCTTGTGCCTTCGAAGTGGGCGCGCTCGATAACATCGTAAAACCATTCTTCGAAGCCGAGGTTCTGGCCCGAGTGAAGACGCCCCTCGAGTTGCTCACCCTGCGGCGTAATCTTGAAGACGAACTGGCGCTTCGCATCGACGCTGACAACCAACTCGCGAAATCACTCGATCGCGCGGTGGTCATTCTTAATCAAAGCGACGAGGTCGTTTTCACCACGCGCCTGGCCGAATCCCTCCTCCACGCCAACTGCCCCGACTACGTGACTGCGAGCAACCTCCCACCAAGTCTCTATAAGCCGGAGTCCGGTCTCATCATGCGGCGGTTCACCGAACCCGGTCGCAACGACTTGTCATTCTTCGTGCTCGAAGAAAAAGCCCCCTCATCCAACCCCTCCGCATTACTCCCCCTCGGACTCACCTCCCGCGAAGCCGAAGTGCTCTTCTGGGTCGCTCAAGGCAAAAGCAACCCAGGCATCGCCACCATCCTCGGCGCGGGGGTGCGCACGATCCACCAGCACGTAGAAAACATTTGCCGGAAACTTGGCTGCGAGACTCGAGCCGCCGCCGCAGTCACTGCGCCGGAAGCCCGGCGGTCCCCCGGAGTCGCGACGAATCGTTAAGGCGCTACCGCGAGCCTATCCAACTCGCTCAACTCATTCGCGAACTGACTGCCGGCCTCGATCCGGATCAGCCGTCGTGTAATTCTGAGAATAGTCAGCGCATCACGCTTGCGCCCGTCGAGCAGCGCTTGCCTAAAAAACGGGCTCACGAGTCGGTCAAACGCCGTCATCCCGGCCTTCACCCCGAATTGCCGCAAGGCGCTCTCGAAGACTCGCAACTGCGTCGCCGGGTCATCGCCCGCAAGCGAACGATTTAAGATCTCCGCCGCCTGCGCGATCGCGAGATCACTCCGATCCGCCGCATAGAACTTTGCGAGTTGACGCTCCTCATGATCCGCCGCACTCGTCTGTCCCCGTTCTCTCATCAGTGAGATTACTCCCCGCATAAAACGCGCATGCAAATCCGGATACTGTTGCAACGCCCGCGCCGCTTCTCTCCCCGTCGCCTCGCGCTTGACCACTGTCACCTCCCCCGCCTCTTCCGCCAACTGGAGCACCGCCCAGGCCGCGACGTTGCGAGGCTCATGATTTACCGCCCGTCGGGCTGATTTCGCGGCATCTCCGAACTGCCTCAAGCGCAGAAACTCCTCCGCCAACCATTGCCTGGCTCTCGACTGATCATACCGGGGTAAGACGCGAAACCGCTCCGCCAAGAAAGCCAGTTCATGATCATTTACATCGCCCCAAGTTTGGGGATCAAACGCCACACCCGAGACATACTGCTGCTCGGCGTAGCGACCGACATCAAATTGCCACTGCTTCTGCCCATCCAAATACCCAAACCACGCGTGCCGCCCATCTAATCCCACCCCGCGAAACAACAATGTGGGCACCCCGCGCGCCTTCCCTGATTCACTGGCGAAGTAGCCCTGATCAATGCAGATCCCTCCTTCTCTCAAAATTGTCGGTAAAGCATAACTTGAACCCGGCCAGATATAGGCACCCGCTTCCACTCGATCCGTCCGGTAGGTGACCGCGTCATAGGTTCGCGGCAGAGCCTCAAAATCAAACCCCACCCGATCCTGCACCCACCGGAGTTCCGCGAGCGGAGCAGCGGCACTCACCACAAATTTCAACTCCGCTGCTTCCAGAAAATTTAAGCGGTGGAGCGTCTTCCTTTCTCGATCCGACTTAACCCAGAAAACAAAAGCCTCCTTCGCCCTGGGCAACGCTCGATCGAGCAACTTTTCGGTCACCTGCCCATGCGGCCACTGCGGCGGTGGCGGCACGTCAAAGACCAATGCGATCGCGAGGGCCAGCTGTTCGTATTCTCGAAAATTTTCCGGGTCCGTTTGGTAAATTTGATCCAACGTCAGCAGCACTTTGGGTAAGTAATCGTAAGGCGTCAGCAGGTCGAAAAAGCTCCTCGAAAACTCGGGACTGCTCATCAACGCCACCGTCGTCTCGGGAGAAATCGTCTCGCTCAAAGTCGCCGAGGGTGGATGAGACAGTTGCGCCATGTTCCGATGCCCCAACTGCGCAGTGTTAATCGCGCTGACCCATCGATTCGTGACTTCAACCTGATCACTCCCCAGCAACCGCGACCATTTGGCCACCAACAGCCACCCTTCCAAGGCCTGCGTCCGATTTTTCTGATCCGCTCGCACTGCGGCCGTTCTCGCGGCTGATTCGATCTCGGACCACGAGGAGTTGGAACTATCGAGAGTGCTAGCGAGCCACTGCGAAGACGGCGGACGCATCGCCTCTTCGTCCGATATTTCAACCGCGATCGCCGATTGGCAAACGAGACCAAAACCCAGCCAGGATAATGCAAAAATCCTCCGGAAAATTTCCTGATTTAATCCGCTCAATATTTACGCCTCCGCCCTCCGGTTTTCTTTTTTCCTCCCCGGCTGCTTCGACCGGCTTCGGCCTGAGCCATCTTTTTGTAATCTCCCGACCTCAAAGCATCGATCTGATCGCGCAATAGCGCCGCGCGTTCGAATTCCAGCCGCGAAGACGCCTCGGTCATCTCGATCTGTAATTCATCGATCACTGCCGCCACGTCCTCACCATCTCCCTCGGCCGCCATGAGCACCTCGTCATCACTAGATTTCCCCGTGCCGTCATAGACATGCAGGCTCTCCTGCGCTGCGCGTTTCACCCCCGTCGGAATGATGCCATGAGCCTCATTGTAAGCCATCTGTTTCTCTCGTCTCGCCTGGGTAACCTCGATGGTGCGGTTAATCGAGTTCGTGCGTTTATCGGCGTAGAAAATCACTCGACCCTTCTCGTGTCGCGCCGCTCGACCCGCGGTCTGGGTAAGCGAGGTTTCACTACGCAGAAACCCCTCTTTGTCCGCATCCAAGATCGCCACCAAAGCAACCTCCGGCAGATCGAGACCTTCGCGGAGCAAGTTGATCCCAATCAACACATCGAAATTCCCTAAACGCAGATTGCGCAGGATTTCCACCCGTTCGATCACATCAATGTCAGAGTGCAAATACTCGACCCGAATTTTCGACTCTCGCATAAAACTCGTGAGGTCCTCCGAAAGCCGCTTGGTCAGCGTCGTCACCAGCACCCGCTCACCCGCCTCCACCGCCGCCCGCACTTCGCCGATCAGATTCTCCACCTGCCCCTTGGTGGTGCGAATCTCAATTTCAGGATCCAGCAGTCCCGTCGGTCGAATCACTTGCTCCGCGATCACCGTGGACCGCTCGAGTTCAAACTTCGCCGGCGTCGCCGAGACGTAGAGCGTCTGTCCCGTAATCTGCTGAAATTCCGCAAAGGCTTGTGGGCGATTCTCCATCGCCGAGGGTAACCGAAACCCGTGCTCGACCAACGTGGTTTTACGCGCTTTGTCCCCATTAAACATCCCTCCGATTTGCGGCACACTCGCGTGGCTTTCATCAATAAACAGCAGGAAATCGTCCGGAAAAAAGTCGATCAAACAACACGGACGCTCGCCCGGTTTCCGCGCCGAGAGATGCATCGAATAGTTTTCGATCCCATTGCAAAAGCCCATCTCCTGCAGCATCTCGAGATCGTAGTTGGTGCGCATCCGCACCCGTTGTGCTTCCAAATAGCGCCCCTCCGATTCGAACAAGGCCACCCGCTCGTCGAGTTCCGCCTTGATGCACTCCACCGCCGATGCAATTTTATCCTTCGTGGTGATGTATTGAGTCGCCGGATAAAGATCAAACTGGTCGAGAGTGCGTAGCGTTTCACCGGTCAACGGATCAAACTCCGCAATCGACTCGATTTCATCTCCCCACATTTCTACCCGAATCGCCTGTTCACTGTAGGCTGGCATGATATCCAGCACGTCTCCGCGCACCCGAAACCGACCTCTTTTTAGGTCGTAGTCATTTCGCTCATACTGGTTGTCAATCAACCGCTCCAGCAGCGCATCACGTGCAATCTTGCCCCCCTTGCGCAATTCCACCCGCAACGTGGAAAAATCTTCGGGCGATCCCAATCCGTAGATACACGAAACCGACGCGACGACGATGACATCCCGCCGCGACACGAGCGAACTCGTCGTCGCGATGCGCAGTCGCTCAATTTCTTCATTAATCGACGAGTCCTTTTCGATAAAGGTATCGGATGATGAAATATACGCCTCCGGCTGATAGTAGTCGTAGTAGCTGACGAAATACTCGACCGCATTGTCGGGGAAAAAGTTTTTGAACTCCGAGTAAAGCTGCGCCGCCAACGTCTTATTGTGCGACATGATCAGCGTCGGACGATCACACTGCGCGATCACGTTAGCCATCGTGAAAGTCTTCCCCGAACCCGTTACCCCCAAGAGGGTCTGATCTTTATTTCCGGCCTTGATGGAATCTACCAATGCTTTGATCGCCGCCGGTTGATCGCCGGTCGGAAGGTAGTCGGAAGCGAGTTGAAATAGAGCCATGCTAATTACGACGAAACGATGCGCAGAAGGTCATCAATCGCCAATTCATCTAACTGATACACCACCCGGTCTACTTTGCCCGTGAGCGCCGCCTCGTCGTGCGTCGTAGCGACCCCCACAACCTTAATATTACCGGCCCTCGCCGCTTCGATTCCGGCAAACGCATCCTCAAATACGATGCAACACTTCGGGTCTCGATCGATTTTTCCCGCCGCTTTCAAAAACACTTCCGGGTGAGGTTTCCCATCGGTGACGTCTTCGGCCGTGACGATGTCATCAAACAGCCCGGCCAACCCCATCGCGGCCAGAATCGTATCGATATTCAAACGATGGGTCGACGAGCCCACACAGGTCGGAATTCCCGCCCCCCGCAACCGTTCGAGAAACGGATGCACCCCCGGCAACACTTCGAGTCCCTGTTCCCCGACGACTTCACGATACAACGCTTCTTTCCGCAGCGACAGGCGGTGGATCTCTTGCGCTGCCCTCGCCCACTTTAACAGATTCGAAATAATCCACTCGTTCTTCTTGCCAAAACCCTGCCCGAAATGGTCAACCGGCAGCGGTTTACCCTCCTCCCGCGCCAATCGTTCCCAGCTTTCCTCGTGCTGTCGCGCTGAATCAATAATCACGCCGTCCCAATCGAACAGCATTCCCATTTCGTGTGGTTGCATCATGAAAATCGGCTCCCGTTCAGATGCCAAACACCTTCAGCACGCTGCTCCACAGCGTGGACCAGAAACGCATCGGTCCACCGTTCTTCGGATCGCTTGAGGTTTCCTGCAACACGAACAAACCCGTGCCCGCAAACAGATCATCGAATAATGGATTCATATTTCGATAGTAACCCCAAAACGTTTCCGCCCGCACCGGGAGATAATCAAGGCTCGGCGTAAATCCGATCGTTGAGCGTTGGTTAGTGCGCCGGGCCGAACGGGTGACCCCCTCCTTTTGAGCGAGAATCTCGGCCCTCACTCCCCGGGTGCCGGCGACGACAAGTCGACATGGCCCCACAAACTCGAAGAAACGGAACTGCAACGTGATCCACGCCTGCCAACGCATGAGCATCCAGCGCCGCCGAATTTCCACCTTATCCTCACCCTGGGTAATGACTCCCACGAGGAAACTAGGACGCAAAATAATCCCCGCCCCTTCCGGCACCTCAATCACGGCCAACTCCGAATGGGGATCATCGTTATTTGAGAGCGTTAACGACGCCCGATCCCCGGCATGACCGTTACGCAATTCCACCAGTTCGGTCAGGCCACACGCCAAACTCGTGCAGGGGATCGCCCAATCGAACAGGAACCGGGTTTTCTTACGCAGTCCCTCGTCACTCGACTGTAAAAATGACTCTTTCACCCGTAATACCTCTCCAGGCCATAGTCCTAGTTCCGTGGACACATTGCTCGGACGCACGTTCGGCATTGCGACTAAATCGGACTCAAACCGGATCGCCTTCCCTCGTGACATCCATGGTGCGATCAAGAAATACGCGATGACCTTGACCACCGTCGGACCGAAGAAATAGATCAGCAAAGTGACCAGTAAGTAACCCTTCGAACCGCTCCAAGCATTGCGAAGATAGTGCGCCGCCGGCGACTCAGATTCGTGACTGCTCTCAAGATCGGTCTCAATACTAGCCAGACGAAAATCCAAATCCGCTTCCCGACTTGTCATCACTTTGAGTTGTCTCGCCAGGCTCGTGATCGTAAGACCCGCGTCGGTTTTCAATGATTCCATGCGAGCAATGCGATCCGCATTAATCTGCTGCTGCACCGGATCGCCAAACAACCCAGCCCACCAACTTTCCAGCTCGCGCAGCGTTTTAATTACCCGATTTGCCTGCGCCACCCGAGATTCTTGCTCTACCACCGCTCCCTGCAAATTAACCAAAGCTCGGTGCGCTTCATCTCGAGCCTCAATCACCGCTGTCTTCGTCGCCTCCAATTGCGCGACATACTCCAGTCTGCGCGTCTCGGCGTCGACCTGATCCCGGGCATAGAGCCAAAGTCCCATCCCCACCAAAGCCACCACTGCGATCAAAACCGCAATGCCCACTTTCTGGAGCAACCAAGCGCCCAGCCGGTAGAGAAATACATACATTGCCCCCAGTTTGATAGGCTCACCTCACCGATTTCAATCGCACTTCTTCACTCCCGGATAATATCCCCTCAATTTCTGCGCCCAAATGCCCCGGCAACTGGGCATCGATACCCGTTGCATCGCGCTCTCTTATTTTTAGGTTGGTTTTAACAAAATCGCCTATGTCCAAAGCCATCATTTCGTCGCTCTACAATTCTGATGTTTTCACCATGGCTTGTCGCCAGTTCGACCAAGCTGCCGACGCCATCAATCTTCCGGACGTGATCCGGGATCGCACCAAATATCCTCGCCGCTGTTTCGCCGTTTCACTCCCCATTCGACGCCGCGACGGCAGTGTCACCGTTTTCGAGGGCTACCGGGTTCAGCACAATCTCTCCACCGGCCCATCCAAAGGAGGCATCCGCTTTCATCAAGATGTCACGATTGGGGAAGTCGCGGCGCTCGCCATGTGGATGAGTTGGAAATGCGCCCTCGTCGGCTTACCCTACGGTGGTGCCAAAGGCGGTGTCATAGTCGATCCGTCCAAGCTGACACCGAGGGAACTAGAGCGACTCGCCCGCCGCTACATGCAGGAACTGATCCCTTTCATCGGTCCGGACGTCGACATCCCCGCGCCCGACATGGGAACCAACGAAAAAATGATGGGCTGGATGATGGACACCTATTCCAATCACGTCGGCCATATCGAACCCGCCTGTGTGACGGGTAAACCCATCTCCCTCGGGGGGTCTCAAGGCCGCCGCGAAGCCACCGGTGCCGGGGTCGCCTACTTAGTTAAACTCTACCTCGAGGATCTGAAGATTCCCATCCAAAACGCCACGGTCGCCATCCAAGGATTCGGCAACGTGGGGGGTGAAGCTGCCCTCGCCCTCACTCAATATGGAGCGAAGATAATAGCGATTTCTGATTGGGGCGGAGGAGTTTACAATGCCAAGGGATTGGACGTGATCAAGGCCCTGCAATACGTCGCTTACCAAAAAACCATCAAAGGTTTCGACGGCGGCGATGCCATTAGCCATGAAGAGCTTCTCACCTGCAAATGCACCGTCCTGATTCCCGCCGCGCTCCCGCGGGTAATCACGACAAAACAAGCCGAGAAACTACAGTGTCGAATCCTCGCGGAAGGCGCCAATGGCCCGACCACCAACCAAGCAGATCGCGTGATCGGAAAACGCGGGGATATTGAGATTATTCCCGATGTGCTCTGCAACTCCGGCGGAGTGATCGTTTCCTATTTCGAGTGGATTCAGAATCGGCAAAACTACTACTGGGAACGCGATGAAGTGATGACGAAACTCTACAAGATCCTCGATCGCGCGAAAAACGCGGTCGAAGCGCAGAAGAGAAAATTCGGGTTCAGTCGCCGACTCGCCGCCCAAACCCTCGGCATCCAACGCGTCGCCGACGCCAAGGAAAGCCGCGGACTCTTCCCGTAGAGGTCTCACCCCCTACTTCAGCCGGCGCTTGAACCACCGCCCTGCTCCTAGCCTAAAAACAAGAAACAGACCGACATCACCAGCGTCGGTAAAATTGCACCAGCCAGCAAACCGATCGGGGAAACGCCTTCGGGAAAGTAGCGTTGCAAAATCGACTGACCCGCCGGATTCGGTGCATTCGCGATTACCGTCAAGCCACCACCCGTCACCGCCCCCGCGACCACCGCGTATTTAAATTCTTCCGTAAACCCGGGCACAAGGGTCGCAAGATACGTGATCGCGGCATTGTCGTTCACCGCCGTGAGCAGCGTCGCGCCCACAAACAGGGGGAATTCACCCAAGCTTTTCAGCACCGGCTCAATCCACCACCCTTGCAATCCGCCATGGGTAACCAATCCGGCCAAAAAGAAGCCCACCAGCAGCGGCGGTTTGAGATCGATTTTAGCTTGGTGATGAGCGGTCGCTTGCGCAAAAGCCAAAAAGAAGAGGAAACCACCGATGAACAGCGCCGGATGGTGCGCCACGAACACCGTCCACGCCATGAAGCACAGCTGAGTAATCGTGATCCACAACGGAACCGGCTCGCCATCTTTCACCTTCTTGTGGGATGCCGCCGTTTCTTTGGCGCGCTTCTCCATGTCGACAAACTCTTTCTTGAAAATGGCAAAATAAACAAAAGTTGAAACGATGATGCCAATCAGCGCCTTCCACCCGAAGTTGGTAAACATGTATGCCATGTCCCAATTCCAAGGCCCCGCGACCATCAAAACCGGCGGCGCGGCAAAGTGGGTAAACGTTCCTCCCACCGAAATATTCACAAATAAGAGTCCAATGGTGGCGTAAGCGAATCTCGGCGACGGCTTCAGTTCATAGAACTGGCGAGCGAGCAGTAGCGCGGCGATCGTCATCGCCGCCGGCTCGGTGATGAATGACCCCAACACCGGTCCTACAATCAAGATTGAGAGCCACCAGGCCGCGATCGATTCCTTGCCCAACGAAGCGATTCCCTTGAGACAAATGCGCGCAAAACGCAGTACGGGACGAGAAGAGGCCATCGCCATGATCACGACGACAAACATCGGTTCGGTGAAATTCACCTTCTGGTCGATGTAGCCCACTACCGTGTGCCACCCCTTATCGTTGGTCAGGGCCGTCATTAACACCACGACCCAAAGACCGAATACCGCTTCGACCTCTCCAAAAAAGTGCAGGATCTGCCCCTTGAAGCTCACTTCATCGGGTTTGCCATCATTGTCGTTGTCGGTCGGCTTTAATCGCTCACGTTTCTTGAGCTTTTCCCCATGCGCATGCTCCACTTCGTGAGCCCAATGCCGAAATCTCCCGGTGAGAAACGTGTGCACGATCGCGAGTATAAAAATGACCGTCGCCACTAGGTTGAAAGGCTCCGCCGCGACCCGAGCCTTCAACACCTCAATCATGCCCGCGTCTCCCGCTGGCGCATAGGACTCCAGCGCGAGGGGAAAGTTAACTTCGTCGCTATGCCCTCCTCCATCAGCCGCTGATAGGACGGACCACGAGCCGAGCGCGATGAGACCCAATAAAACGATTCGGACAGGCGACAAACGAGACAACATAGCTCTGAGCGATAAGATTCCATCCCTCCCGTGCAAGTGTGATCGCCGGAGGTCTAATCCAATATCTGCTCCAACTCCGAAAGCTTTTTGATGAAATACATCGCCTCGGCTCGGACTCTTTCCCGACTCACGGTGCCTCCGAAACCGATAAATAACTTCACCGCGGATTGCGTCTCCAAATCACTCACGCCATCGCCCACCATCACGATTTCATCCGGGCTAAACTCTGACCTGAGCCTTTCAATGACCACTGGTTTCCCTCCCGAGCGGGTCGTGGGATAGTCTTCGTCAAATCCGACGTAGTCACCCGCTGCATCAAAACGTAGATCGACCGCCTCCACGCGATCAATGCCCAGAAAATCGGCCAAAGGGCGAATCGCTTGCCGGAATCCGCCACTTAAAATCATCGGAGTCCATCCTCGCGCTCGCAAAATGGCCAAAGTCGCCACCGCCGTCGGTTCAACCGTTTCGATATAACGGGCGCCAACTTCCGCCACCTCGCTTGCCGTCGGTCGAATCAGTTTCAGACGCGCGCCAAACACCGCCTCCACCGCCAATCGTCCATCCATGGCATCGTTAGTCATCGCCTCAGCCGCCGCCCGTAACTCCGGGCCTCTCGCCCCGGCCAATTCATCCACTCCTTCGATGGAGCTCAGCGTGCTGTCACAATCAAAAACGACTAGTTTACGGACATCGGCCATGACGCGAAACGCACTGCACCCCCCCCGCAACCGCAACTCAATTTTCGAACATCCCTAAAATCCTCCCACCAATCACAAAAAAACCCGCTCCACCGAAGGAGCGGGTAAGTAAGTTAGAGCGAAAAAGACGCCTATTTGGTGCCGCCACGAACCCGCTTGAACTTGTTCGAGAACTTCTCGATCCGTCCTGCGGTGTCGACCAAGCGGCTCTCGCCGGTGTAGGCGGGATGCGAATCACTCGTCACATCACGCACTACCACTTGGTATTCGATCCCATCAATGGTCTCTTTGCGCTGCGCCTTGAGCGTAGACTTGGTGAAAAATTTGCGGCTGGTGGCAACGTCGATGAATAAAACGTTGTTGAGTGAGGGATGTCCTTCGGATTTCACGGTAAAGGTGCTTTCTGTTTTGGGTTCGATCAACCCTGACGGGCTTTGAATCGAGGCTCTACCTTGTTGATCACATAGATGCGACCTTTACGACGAACCACTTGGCAGGCCGGATGGCGCTTCTTGGCGGATTTGATGGAGGAGACGACTTTCATAGAAAAGAGACGAAAACACCTAGTCAGGTCGCTCCTGTCAACGGTTTACTCTCAGTCTTCTTAAGCAGCTCATAATAAGATTATTAAATAATATTTCTTTCTCCCCATTCTTCTGTTTTTTTCCAATTACCCATCGATCTTAAGCTCACTCGTCACTGGGAAGGCCCCCATTTCGCTGGAACGCTCCGCAAGATTGCACCCTGCAATCAACTCGCTTTCCTCAACCTACCCCATGAATTCCCGTCGAAACTTCCTCAAAACCGCCAGCCTAGCCGCCGCAACGGTGGCGATATCCGCTCCCGCTCCCGCCGCCGCTCCCATCGCCCGGCCCAAGTCATCCGCCCGATTCAAAATCAGCCTGGCGGCCTATTCCTTCCGGAATCAGCTCCCCAGCTACCGGAAAAACGCCACCCCCGGTCCCACCTCCATGGATATGGCCGGTTTCGTCGACTACTGCGACACGGTCGACGTCGACGCCGCCGAGATCACCTCCTATTTTCTCCCCGATCCTTGTCCCCAAGAGCTCGCCTTTAGCCTCCGTCGACAAGCCCACCTTCTGGGACTCGATCTATCCGGCGGGGCGATTGGCAATAATTTCTCCTTCCCGGCGGGCCCCGAGCTCGATCGCCAAATGGCCTACACTGAGCGGTGGATCAAGACCTACGCCGCGATGGGCGTGCCCGTCATCCGCGTATTCGCCGGATACCCGACAACCAAGGAGCTGAGTGCGGCCGCCGCCGAGCAGAACATTATTCGAAATCTCCAACATGCCTGCGGCATCGCCGCAAAACACGGCGTCATCCTCGGCGTTGAAAATCACGATTTCACCACCGATATCGATCGCATGGAGCGCATCCTCGCCGCCGTGGATTCTCCTTGGTTCGGCCTAAATTTCGACTCGGGCAATCTCGCCCTCACGGCCGACCCCTACGCCGATCTCAAACGCATCGCGCCCTACGCCGTCAACGCGCAGCTCAAGATCGACATCCCCCGCAACGGCACCAAAGAGCCCGCCGACTTTCAGCGCATCGTCGATATTCTCGGCGAAGCCGACTACCGCGGTTACCTCGTGCTCGAATACGAGTCTGACAAACCGTTCGACGAGGTTCCGGTCTACCTCGACCAACTCCGCGCCGCCATCGGCTAGGATCACTGTCGCTCCCGAAGTGCGGTGGGGCTGTCCGTGTTTCGCTTGAGCAAAAATCAATTAAACCCGCATCACCATGCCGAAATCCTCCCGATCCTGCGGTCTGCACGAGAAATACAAAACGGATCCGTTCCAAGCCGATGCCGACATCTGGGGGCGCCGAAGCGATCCCATTTCACGCCGGGGGTTTCTGGGCAAGGGTGCCCTCAGCACCATGGCCGCGGTGCTGGGAGCGCGAATAGCGTTTCCGGACAAGATGCCGGCCGGGTTGATTCCGGCCGCCTTGGCTCAATCGCCGACGCCGTTTTCCGTGCCGGGCAAGGACGGGCTGGTCTACCTCAACGATCGACCGGTGAACGCCGAGACTCCCGCCCACCTATTGGACGACGAAGTGACGCCGGCTAACCGGTTGTTCATCCGCAATAACGGTCATCCACCGGATCTCACCGGAGTCGATATTGACCAATGGTCTCTCCGAATCGAAGGCGAAGCCTGCCGGAATCCGCGAACCTTCACGCTCGCCGAGCTGAAACGTGACTTTAAGCACCACACTTACCGGATGACCCTCGAATGCGGCGGCAACGGGCGCAACGAATTCAACCCGGCCGCGACCGGCAACCAATGGTCTACCGGAGCGGTGGGGTGTCCCGCATGGACGGGTGTTCGGTTGCGCGACGTGCTGCAAACCTGCGGCATTGCCGATAATGCAGTCTATATCGGTTACTACGGGGCGGATCATCACCTCACCGGCGATCCCACCAAGGAACCCATCTCCCGAGGCGCCCCCATGTCCAAGGCACTGGAAGACGAATCACTTTTGGCGTTCGCGATGAACGGTGAGGACATCCCGGCCATCAACGGCCACCCCCTGCGCCTGATGTGCGGTGGCTGGCCCGGATCAATTTGCGGCAAATGGCTCGAACGAATCGTGATTCGCGACCGGGTCCACGACGGTGAAAAGATGACCGGCACATCCTACCGGGTGCCCGAACACCCGGTGCAACCCGGAGCCACCGTGCCAATAGCAGCGATGCGGATCATCGAATCGATGCCCGTGAAATCGTTGGTGACCTATCCGGCATCCGGCGTGACTCATGCGATCGCAGAGACCCTCGATTTACGCGGCCACGCGTGGGCCGGGGATTTAGCGGTCAAAGAGATGTGGGTCTCCATTGATTTTGGCAGCACATGGACGAGGGCGGCGCTCAAGCCGGCGGTTAACCGATTCGCGTGGCAACGCTGGTCGACTCAGGTTAACTTTCCGCAGGTGGGTTACTACGAGATCTGGGCTCGGGCCGTTGACAGCCAAGGACGCGGTCAGCCGATGGTGGTCCCCGGTTGGAATCCCAAGGGTTACCTCAACAACGCCTGCCACCGCATTGGCGTGCAAGTCACCTGACCTCGTTCTTGCCATGAGTTCACCGCCCAAAGAGACCATCCGATTTCCGCGAAACTCGAGCAGTTGGCTGCTCGTTTTGGCTGTCTCCCTCACCACCGGTTTGTTGCCCGCCGCCGACTCTAACGAAAAAGCGAAAAATCAGGAAACGACGCCCGTCGCTTACGACGAACTAACCGGCATGAGGATCGCCCCGGGCTGGGAACAGGTGCGAAACAACTGCATCGCCTGCCACAGTGCCCAACAGTTCTTGCAGCAGAGTGGCTCCCGCAACACCTGGGACTCGATTATTGTATGGATGCAGCAAAGCGCCGGACTATGGCCCCTGGAACCGGAAATCCGATCGACGATACTGGACTACTTGGTCGAGTTTCACGGACCGAAAGATGCAACGCGGCGCCCGCCGATTCCAGCCAATCTACTGCCCCCCAACCCGTATGCCAAGCAAGTGAAGACCGGCAAGTGACCCGTTTAAAAACGGCGAAAATCGATAGCACAAGAAGACCAAGGTAAAAGCGTCAGATTTAAACGCCCCCCCCCATTGCACCGTGCTTCAACCAACGTCCGTATTCCCTAGGTAGGGATGGACCGCTGGGCCGTCCGCCCCGAGCCTCGGCCCCCCAGGGGTCAGGTCGTTAATAAGTTCAACGGAAGCTCCGCGTAGTTAACTTATTCCGACCTGACCCCATCCCCAAACCCGTCGCTCCCGCCAAAATCCGCATCCCCATACCAGACCCCGAGGTCACGTCATCCAACAGAGTGCGCCCCCGTGTCGGCGAACCGTTGCCCCCCAACTCCGTCACTGCCCGCTCCGTTACCTCCCGGCGTAGGGGCGCCGCTCGACCATGCCCGCTCCGCTGCCTCCCGGTGTAGGGGCGCCGCTCGACCACGCCCGCTCCGCCATCGCCTCCGCCAATGGCTCCAATTCGGCCCGCCGCACCGTCTTGGCGCAGGTAACTTCGCATACTGAGCCGTCCGCTCTGATCTAAATCATTCGACAAGAAAGTAAAAATCCTCGGAGCAAGCCCCGGAGCATTTGATCAAACCAAAGCCAACCGAACCATGCCGCCTGTTTCATATCCCATCCGTAGCGAGCCTGCTCGCCCGTGATCCGCCTTGCCTCACCATCCGTCACCGCCGTCACCGCTTCACCGCCCCTCCGGCCACCCCATCAGCCCACCAGTTTCACCGAAGGTAACAAAGAAAAAGAGCCTTCAGCCTCGTTGTGTTGACCGCCGGTTTCACGGATTCGATCTGGATAAAAGGCAGTGGCAGGGGGATTGGTATCCGGTATTTATCTGTGAAATCTGTGGTTAAAAGTATTCTGCCGGTAGGTTTCAAAAGTATAAATCCTAGCGGGACGGTGTGAGCCCCAAAAAGCCCCAAAGGTTCACCATAACAATTCCCCCAGCTTGACGCAGTTTCCTTCGTTCCGACCTTCGTTTCCTTCGTCTAAAACGACATCGGCAAGGTCCGTTGCCTCACCGCCACCCACCCCCTTCGCTTCTCGTCGTGACCTTCTTTAAAATAGGTCACGTTTTACTCACTGCCCCTCAGCTCTGTTTTCTCTGTTCCCTCCTGTAAAAGATCACCTGCCCCTCAGTATCCATTCCCCAGACACCTCCCGTCGCCATCGAAAGCCCACGACCACAATTTCTTCCTTCCCCAACCACTGTGTCACCTCAGTGCCCTCCGTGACCCAACCGCCCCTGCCTCTCAGCCCTAGGAGTGCCGAGCTCCCGCTCGGCCCCATCCTACCAGCAACGTATAAGCTCGACCCCGCCGGCCGGCAGAATGCCTGCCCCCCTAACGGGACAACCAAACCCGCACAGCGCCTGTCCTGAATCGTTGCCTTGAGCCGCCGGCATGGTTCATTTGAATCAAACGCAAACTCATGAAACTTTACTTTGGCTACGGTTCTAACATGGGGGATGCGCAGATGAAGCAGCGTTGCCCGCAGAGCGAGAAAATCGGTGTCGGGCGTCTTTCCGGTTATCGATGGATTATCTCAACGCGCGGTTATGCTAACGTCGTGGAATCCCCGGAAGACGAAGTTGAAGGCGTGCTTTTTGCGCTATCTCAGTCCGATGAAAATTCAATGGATGAGTATGAAGGGGTCGCGATCGGCTCGTATCGAAAAGCGGATCTTCCCGTGTGGCAGGGCGAAAATAAAGTAGTGGCTTTGGTCTACCTCGACCCGATTGCCGCCGAGGGCACCCCCACGAAAGAATACATCCACCGCATCAATTATGGGCTAGCGGACGCCAAACTGTCTGAGCCTTATCTCGCTCGTCACGTGCGCAAATTCATCCCAGCCTAATCTGGGCGGCAGGATACGAAAACCGAGTAAGGGTTAACCCCTTGTCATTCCGCAAGCAACGCGGAAACAGCGACTGCATTCGATTAGTCATTAAGCATCTCAGCCGAGAGCCGAATCCATCGTGTCCCGTGCGGATGATGAAAACTCCTAAAAACTCAGTCCGATGAGTCGTGCATCGACTCATCGGACTGACGTTCAACTCCCGGGCCTCACCCTTCCGCGCGTGCTTTGGCGTCGGCTTCGATCACGGCCTTCATCCGGTCCAGTTCGACTGCCACTTCCGCTTTTACGGCGGCCAAATCTGCGCCGGCTGATACCGGCGCATTCGCGAAAATATAGAATTTCATTTTAGGCTCTGTGCCGCTTCCACGGGCCGCAAAGGAATAGCCATTGGCTAATTCGACCACATACAAATCCTGCTTCGGTATCAGTTCATCGTCGGCGTCACGAATATCCTGCACCCCGAAGTCCATAAACTTGGTCACTGCCACATCGCCAAACGCGGTCGGTGAATCCGACCGGTAGGTGGACAGGATTCGTTTGATTTTATCCGCGCCGGTCGCCCCCTCGTAGTAGAGGTTGATCGTGCCCTCCATGAAGTATCCGTATTTACGATACAAACTATCTAGCCGGTCGAGCACCGTCTCGCCCTTTATTTTCGCTGCCGCGCAAAGTTCGGCAAACATCAGGCACGCCGCATTACCGTCTTTGTCGCGAACGTAGTCGTTGGGCAGATACCCATAACTTTCCTCACAACCATAAGCGTAAAACGTGCTGTATTTTTGCAACAACTTCGCGCGCGACTCAAACGGCGTCGCATCGTAATCTAGGCCGATTCCCTCCGCCAGCATCGCCGCGGTGAGTTTCTCTTCATAGCCGCGCATCTTGGCCGCGATCCATTTGAAGCCGGTCAGGGTGTTGATGACCTTTACCCCGTGCCCCTTGCCAATCGCATCTTGCAGCGGCGTCGTCACAAACGTCTTTACCATTGCAACACTGGAGGAACCTTCCGCCGGAATCCACCCCAACTCCTTGTATTTTCCAATCCGATAATCGGCCAGTAATGAGCCGATCTGATTACCGGTCAGCAAGTGCATTTTCCCATCCGCTCCTCGCACCGCACACCCCATGCGATCGCAATCCGGGTCGGTCGCCAGCACCACATCTAGGTTTTTCGCGTAAGCCATTTCAACCGCCATGGCCAACGCCTCGGCATTCTCCGGATTCGGTGATTTCACCGTCGGAAACCGCGCATCGAATTCGGCCTGTTCCGGCACTTCAAATACACGGCAACCCACCTGCGCCAACAATGGCACCGAAGACACTCCCCCGACCCCATGAATACTGGTGAATCCCACGCCCAAACTTGTTTGCTTGAACACGTCGGGATCAATCGCCGCCTTCGCGGCCGCCGCCAAATAAGCATCATCCGCCGGACGTCCCAGTTCCATCACTCGCGATAAATCGATATCTAAGAAAGCAGCCAACTCGTTAAGCGGAACCCCGCCCACTTGCGCCACAATACCCGTATCATGCGGCGACACGACTTGGGCTCCGTCTTCGAAGTAAGCCTTGAATCCGTTATCGTGAGGCGGGTTGTGGCTAGCCGTGATCACGATCCCGCAATGAGCGCCTAACCAACGCACACTGAAACTCAGCTGCGGGGTCGACCGCGGACCATCAAAAATAAACGCGTCTCCGCCCAACCGGATCCAAGTCGACGCTGCCAATTCACAGAAATGACGCGAAAAATGTCGCACATCATGCGCAATCACGATGCTCGGAATTTCCGATCTTTCCGCCGCATCGAGAAATCCCTTCACGTAGCGAAACAACCCCACCGTCGCTCGCACTAGGGTGAAGTCATTCAGGACATTGGACCCCGCCGCGGCGTGAGCCGGCGTGTCATCGGGTCCAGTGGCGCCTTGCTCAACCGTGGTGACGACTCGGCCAATGGTTCGTCCTCGCATACCGCCAGTGCCAAAAGCGAGATACTGGTAGAATCGATCGTTTATCTCGTCCCAAGCTTCCTGTTTCGCCAGTTCATCCACACTTGCAGAAACCCAATTGGGCAGACCGGCCTGCAGCCAGGCCGTCGCGTTTTCAACCGTGGAGGGCAAGAGCTTTCCCGCATCACCGGCGGCTTTGATTTGATCGAGTGTAGACAGGTTCATATAACAGAAAATATTCGGGGTTGATTTAGAAAAGTTTGCAAGGCGTCACGCCTTTGGCTGAGTCACTCCAACACCGCCCCGGCCACTATCTGTGGTTTGGGATCTGCCGCGGCCCACGCATCCGCAAACGAGGCCTCATCGTATCCAAATTGTGGAGCGACTTCGAAGGTAACATCCGGAAGCCCGGAATCATCTACGCTGACCTCGGCATTGTGCGCGTTCGCCCACCGGGTAAACTGTCGCAGTTGATCCGCTCGCGAGGTTTCGGGAGAATCGACTCCCGCCGCATTTTTGACGGGCGAAAAATCGTCTTCCCGACGGGTTTCAATCACCACCGGGTTTTTCGCGAAGGGCAGCGCATCGAACACAAATATCTCAAATTTGACTCCGTTTGGCTCCGCGGGTTCGACTGACTCGCCGCTCGCATTCAGCGCGGTTATTTTTTTGTTGGCTCGATGGAATGGTAACACGACCCCATCGCCACCTCGTGCCAGCCGACGCACGAACTCACGGTCGAGCAAGTGAATCGCGATGCTTCCCGCCAGATAGCGCAGCTCCCCGGTCTCCACATCTTTTTCTTCCTGCGTCGCAGCTGGTAAATCCGAATACTCGACCACCACGAGCCGACCTCGTTGTTCGCAAAAATGGCCCACTTTTTCCCCGGCGTAAGCCTTCGGCACCATCTTACTCGACATGTCCGAGTGCCGCATCACATGCCATCCGATAAAGGCGGGATCGATGCAGCGCACCAGCGGGTTGTCCACTTGGAAATAGCTGATCGCATCAATCCCTCGCTCCGCCAAGAAATCCAGCGCGCCACTCCGGTCCAAAGCCCGCAAGGAACCGCCATGACCATCCGGAGACATCGCGATACTCGACTTGGATTCGAGCAAGATTTTGCCCGCGAAATCGACCGCCGGCATGCGGCCCTGGCGAAAGAAACGCACCTGCTGCACCCCGAGCCCAAACCGATCATGTTCTTCAAAAAACGCTTCGGTGGCCTCATGATTTTGATGACTGGTCATGATCAACCAAGGAATCTCAACCCCGTATCGTTCGCTCGCCGCTTTAACCTTCTCTGCAAATACTTGGAACAGCGTCTTCTGCTTCACCGGCGTGACCGGGAAAGTGCCTTTGGGACCATTGAAGCCCAGACGAGTGCCTTGGCCTCCTGCCACGGTGAAGGCCGCCACCCGCCCATCGCGCAGTGCCTGCTCCCCCACGGCGAGGGCCTCCGCCCACGCTGCGGCGTCGCCCCCTTTTTCCGGTCGAGACTCATACGGCGACGGCGATAAATTGGAAAGATCCACTCCCGCCGCAGCGTCTTGATCGATTAATTCAGTTTTCAGACGCGCGATCTCGGCCAAATCAACTTCCCCCGCTTGCGCCAAAAGCGCCTCTTTTCCCACCGCATCCAATTGATCAAAATATGCAAATACGTGGCCTTGGCCGGCATTTCGAAAGGTCTCTAGCAGGTCGGTCGATATCATAAGAGTCACGGTTACGACGTTCTTAACAGGAGGAGGGACGCGCAATGTCATAAATTTGCCCATCAGGTGACGACCGAATTTATGCGAACTTTTAGCACTCCTCGTTTGCGCCAATCCCCTAAAGTCGCCTTGTCATTCCTGCCAGTTCTCTGCCTAAATCCCCGCCGATTCCGCTCCACCTCAAATCGTCCCGTGCCAGCCGTCCCCGTTATCGCCTTCCTCGCCCCGTTGTTCATGCTTTTTGAGCTCGTTCAACTGGTGCTCAGTGAACGACTTTTGGGGGTAAAACAAATCAAGCGCGGCACCGATCCTCGCACCGCAGGCCCCAAAGAATCTGTCGCCGCCGGTTGGACCTTATTTCTAATATTCTACTGGTTGTGGCTCGGGATGATGCTGGTCCCGGGCTTCGGTCGTGCCTACGTCGGCGCCATATTAGCCACCACCTTGCTGGGCTACGCCGTGCGCCGAAACGCGCAACTCAAGTGGATTCTCGTCATCATCACGTTCGAGGGTGCCATCCGCATCGGCATGCTCTTCTCCCTTTCCGCCCGCATCTGGCGATCTCAGTATTAATGCACCTCCGCCCAATCCCTCCCTCGGGAGCTACAGATCCGCATCGAATTTCGTAATTCGTCCCCCACTCGATTCAACCGGATCAATGGATGCACGAAAAAACGCCTCCGCTTTCGTTAGGAGTTTGGCGTATTCCGAATAGCGACCCACCCAAGAATTTGGCACCGAGACGCGCTGTATCGTTCCGGATCGAATGCGACCTTCCTTCAATTCTGCGGAGAATTTCACCGCCATTTTGGGATCCCTCGTGTGCACCACGAAATACTGCGGTCCCTCGTCACTCGTCTCCTGTTCGATTCGCACAAAATTAGGGTAATCCATCGATGAACTTATTCGTGAAGGATCTCTCCCGCCAGGTCACCTTTAAATCGCGTTTCGCGAGCATGCGCCGCTACTTTCCGTCTTGAGCCCATCGACTTTGGAACTCAAACCAAAGCGCACCGCCCCCACTTATGGAACTCTCCGACGACGCGTCCAAATCTCCTAAACTGCTGTTCCTTCTCGGCGACGCCGCCTTTCTCGGTGTAGCCACCTTCCTCGTCCTGACCGCCGGCAACCAACCGAGCACCTCCAGCATTGTCGGCATAATCGTTTGCACCGGAATCGGAGTCGCCCTGGGCATCGCCCCATTCCTCCTCGATTACGCCAGATCCCGCGACCAACAGCTCGCGGAGCGCCAAAACGCCTTGGAAGCACTCGCACGCACCACTTCAACGGCCTCCGACCAAGCAAGTATCGCCGCCAATGGACTGCACGAGATTGCCGAAATTACCAAACGCAACCTCCACGCTATCGAGCAACTGCCTGCACAGATTCAACAAGCCAAGACCGTCGCCCTATCTGCCTCTGAGGAAAATCACGCCGCCGCCGTGAACGCCTTGCAACAGGACCTATCCGAGCTCCGCGCCTCCCACGAAGCCCATCTCAAAACTCTCCTGCCCGAGTTTAAAAAAGTTCTCAAGGCGGTGGCCGCGCTCAAAATCGAGCTTTCCGCCACGATCGAAGCTCCCGCCCCGGTCGTCATTGCCCCCGCCCGCCCAAAATCAGCGGCAGCGTCGGGCAAATCATCGAAAGTCCCCGCCCCCGCGCCAATCACCGCAGAGCCCCCCCCAGCCACACCGAAAACGAAGAAAACGCCCAAGACCAAAGCCCAGAAAGCCCCCCCCCCTACCGAACCTTCTCTATTTGAGATCGACCCCGAGGATAAGCCTGCGAGGCCTGATTCCGCGGAGAAAAGAGAACTCAAACTGGCGACTAAATCAGCTCCGGCAGAAAAATCACCTGTTGCCGAATCCCCTGCACCCGCTCCCCCAACCGAGGTTCAGGCCACCCCCGACTCCATCGAAGCCGAGTCTGGCGAACAACCGATTGACGATGCCCCTCCCACCGAGCGGGCAGTGTCCGCCGATGGCACGACCCGATTGACCGTCACCGCCTACATCGGTATCGGCAATCGGCTCTTTATCCGCGGTAACGGCCCCGGCTTGAAGCCCGGCGAAGGCACTCCTCTCCAGTTTGTTTCAATCGGCAAATGGCGCTGGGAATCCGACGTCGCGACCGTGCCCTTCCACGTCACGCTATGGAAAAACGACGATGAAGAGTGCACCGCCGCCGGGCGGATCGAAATTACCCCGGGCGCGCAGGTTGAGACCTCTGCCGATTTCTAAATCGACCACCCCCTAGTGAGCCTGTCGGACTTAGAAACGAATCTCAATAAGACGGTCTCGAAGGTGCCTCAGTCTCAATCCAATCACTTCGCGGCGAACTTTGAAGTCATCCTTGAGCCTATAGATCGCTTCGAGGGGTTAAGT
>Ga0209390_10002665_pt1 | contig 30598 bp, 16 predicted proteins | sample BON01_FD_187212 | JGI IMG/M metagenome (GOLD analysis project Ga0209390, IMG submission 187212) | Freshwater microbial communities from Lake Bonney liftoff mats and glacier meltwater in Antarctica - BON-01 (SPAdes) (version 2) | ecosystem: Environmental > Aquatic > Freshwater > Ice > Glacier...
GGGGGGGGGGGGGGGGGGGGGGGGGCGAGCGGCAGAGGACCCAAAGCAGGCGGCGGCCGCTATGCGCCACAATTGCCGCCGCCGCCGCTGCCGCCGCCGAAGTCGTCGTCGTCGCCGCCGCCGATCCTGAACAGCCGCGGGCCGGGCGGCGGCGAGCCGCCCATGCCGGCGCCGAGGTCGCCCACGGCCTCCCACGACATGAGGGCCTCCAGCTGGTCGCTGAGATCCTCGACCTCGGGCGGGGCGGGCGGCCGCAAGAGGGCGGCGGCGGCGGCGGCGGCGGCGGCGGCGGCGGCGGCGGCGTCGGTGGTGGCGCTGTCGTCCGCGGCGTCGGCGGCGGCGCCGGGGGGCCCTGCTGCCGACGGCGGCGGCAGCGAGACGATCGGGCCCCCCAGCCCGAGCAGGGCGTCGAGCTGCTGCTGCTGCTGCTGCTGCAGGTGCTGGCCCGGGAAGGGCATCGCCGGGCCCGGCTGAGGAAGCTGCTGCTGCTGCTGCTGCTGGCCCGCCCCCGGCGCCCACCCGCCGCCCGCTGCTGCCGCCGCCGCCGCCGCCGCCGCAGCGTGCTGCTGCTGCATCAGCCGCTGCTGCTGCTGCTGCTGCTGCTGCTGCAGCAAGAGCAGGAGCTGGTGCTGCTGCTGCTGCTGCTGGTGCTGCTGGTGCATGAACAGGAGCTGCTGGTGCTGCTGCTGCGCCGCCCGCTGCTGCTGCATCTGCTGCAGCTGCTGCTGGAGCTGCTGCTGCTGCTGCTGCTGCAAGGGCGGCGGGCCCGCCGCGCCGCCGCCACGGCCGCCGCCGCCGCCGCTGCCTGCCGGCCTTCCCCGCGGCTGCTTCTTGGCGGCGGGAGCGCGGGCCGCGAGGGGGCCAGCGCCGCCGTCGTCGACCGAAGAGGCGCCCTGGTTCTTGGCAGCCTTGCGGACGCGCGGGGCCGGGCCCGCGAGCGCGGCAACGACGGCGGCGCTGGCGGCCGGCGGCGGAGGCAGCGCCGCCGCCGGCGGCGGGCATCCCCCCAAGAGCGGCAGCGCGGCCGGCGCCACCCACGGCATCGCCCCCGCCGGCGGCAGCGAGGGCGGCGGCGGCGGCGGCGGCGGCGGCGGCAGCGGCGCGCGCGCCAGCGCCGCCAGGATGCGGTGCAGCTTGAGAACCTGCGACGCCGTCAGCGACGCGAGCGCCGCGTCTCCCCCGCCGCGCAGCATCGACGCCAGCAGCGGCGGCAGGCTGCCCGCCTGGGCGCCAGCGCCGGCGCCGCCCTCGCTGCGGCGCGCGGCCAGCGACGTAACCGCCCCGCAGAGGGCGCGCAGCTCGGGCAGGGGCTCGCCCGAGGCGGTCGGAAAGGCGACGCCGCACACGCCGGCCGCGGCGACCGTCGCCGTGGAGGACGGCGACGCCGACGGCTTGGCCGGTCCCTCCCCTTGCTGCTGCTGCTGCGGCGGCAGTCGGCCGTCGGGCGCGGCAGCGGCGGCGGCGGCGGCGGCGGCGGCGGCGGCGGCCGCAGCGGTCGCCGCCGCGACTGCCGTCGCCGCCGCCGCCTCCCAGCGGATCTTGGCGCGCGTCGGCGTCAGCGGCCCCGAGGTGCTCACGCAGCTGGCGGCCGGCTCGGACGACGCGGCGCGCGCGAGGGGCGCGGGGGGCGCGGCGGCGGCGGCGGCGGCGGCGGCGGCGCCCGCAAAGGGGTCCGAGGCGGCCGCCGATGCCGCCGCTGCCGCGCCAGCCGTGGCCTCGACGCCGACGGGCGCCGCAGCCTGGCGCTTGAGGGAGGGTGTGCGCGCCAGGCGCACGCGCGGCGGGCGCCCCTGCGGAGCGTCCATGGCAGGCCGACCGCGCGCGCGGGACGCGGATGTTAGGGCCGCCCGGGAGGCGGGCGATGCGCGCGCGCGCGCGAGAGAGAGATGGGGGGGGGGCGCGCGTTTCTTGTCCTCGGAGGACGGGAGGCTCTCAATAGAGGTCTGTGAGCGACGGCGAGCGTCTCAAGCGCGCCAGGGGTCCGCTGCCAAGGTCCGCGAGGATGCGGGCGCAGCCGCGGCCCCGACGCGCAGAGAGACCAGACCACACGTCGCGAAAGAGAGAGAGATTTGAGGAGAGGGGAGGAGAAAGAAGGGGGGGAGGGAGGGGGGGAGGGTTATTTGAGCGGGGTCCTCTCCAAGCGACGTAACAAGAAGAACAGGGGAGGACGTTTGTCTAAGGGGGGGGCGGCTTGATTTGTGTGGCGGGGGTGCGAGGGTGTTCCGCGCGAGGCGCTCGAATCGGTTTTTCCCGCCGTCGCCGGCAGAGAGGCGGCGAGCGTGTGCGGGATCTGCGTCCCCGCCCCGCCCGAGCTCCTTTGCTGATCTGATCTGCGCGCGTAGAACCACGTTGCACTTACATCAGCCCAGACACGGTCCCTCTTCGGAGAAGCGAAATGACGCCGAGCCACGAAAAAAAACCCGGCCCGGTCGACCTTTAGCGCAAAAAACGTCGCGTCCCACCCTGGCCGCGCCTCGGTGAAAAACGTGTATATACTTTTGATCCGACGAAAAAACAACACCCACACCCGTTCCGCCCGCCTTTTTCTTGCCCCCCCCCTCCGCCTCCCCCCCTCGTCCCTCCTAGATCCGCCCCCAACGTCCGTCCCCCTCTCCTAGGCCTGCTCCAACAGGCCCTTGACGCGCACCTTGCCCTTCTCCACAAACCCCAGCTCGCGCGCCAGGCGCTCGATCTCGTCGGCATCGCCCTCGACGACCACGTCGGCGGTGGCTTCGTCGTCGGCGGCGACCATCTTGACGCGCACCTCCTCGCGGCGCTCGCCGTTGCGGAAGTAGTAGACCGCGGCCAGCGGGCTGAGGGCGGTCAGGCCGTACCAGCTGTTGCCGCTGCCCGGGAACAGGGTGGCCAGCACCAGGGCCACGCTGCCCATGCCGAAAAACGTGTACAAGGTGACGGCGGCGGCCTGGCCGCGGTCGGCCGCGTACACACCGGCAAAGGTGATCACCTCGCCTGACGACTCGACCTCGTAGTTGTAGCGCTTGAAGTAGCGGAACACGGCGCGGGCGTGGTCATCGAGGGTGACGGGCGCGACGAGCGTGCTTCTGGGGCCGGCGACCTCAAACGTGACGCGCTTGATCTTGGACTTTGGCGCGCGCTTGACCTGGGACCAGATGCCGGGCACGGACATGAGGAAGAGGGCCAGCGTGACGTAGAGGGAGTTGGCCTGGACGCCCTGGAACGGGTTGCCGGCGCCCTCCGAGACGGCGACGGCGGCCGCGGTCGCGTCGGCGAGGGCGGCGGGCGGCGACGCGAGCGCGAGGGCGGCGAGGGCGAGGGCGAGGGAGGTGGTGCCGGCGGTGGCGGCGGACGCGGGGGCCGCGGCGGCATCCTCGAAGCGGGAAGAGGAGGAGGCGACGGGCTCATCGGCGGGAGGAGCAGCCGAGGCCGCCGACGGCCGCTGCTCGGCCGCCGCCCCCGCCGCCACACACGACGACGACGACGACGACGGCGGCGCGGCCGCGCGGCCCGTGTGCTGCTGCTGCAGGCGCGCGGGCAAGCGCGGCGCCGCGGCCCCGCCGGCGTGCCTGGTCGTCCGCACGGGCGCCGATTGCCGCTGCATCGACAGGCTGTTCATTTCTCTGGGTGGACGAGGCAGAATGGGCGTTTGTGTCTTTGGCTCTGCTCTTTCTTTCGCTGCACAAAGTTTGTGGCTTCAAGTCAATTGGGTTGGATGTGAGAACGCTCGGGATCGTGTCGGGTTTGTTGTTGTTGGGACTGTAAATGGCTTTGACCATCGGGTTGAGGTGGCTTTCTGAAGAGGTGAAGAGGAAAAGGGGAAGAGGTTTGAGGTGGTGGAACAAGGCACCAGCCAAAGAGCCGGAGCACTTCTCGTTCGCCACCTCCGATCCCCTCCAGCGGACAAGACGAGTACTATCACCTCGAAACCACGGCTACCGCGCCCAATCGGTCGCCCCTGATCGCTTTTTGACGCTCGGCACAGCAACTGGCAAACATCAATCGATTGCGCCAAGCGCGCCATTGAAACAACAACCAGGAGCGAGCAGCGAGCCATGATCCAAGGCGGCGCGCCGACGACGACGGCCGCAGGGCGCAGCAGGCCCCGGCAGCAGCAGCAGCAGCAGAGGAGGCGGCAAGGAGGTCACGGGCAGCAGCAGCGCGGCGCGCCGCGCCGGCGAGCGTCGGCGTTGGCGTCGGCGTCGACGTCGGCGTCGGCGTCGGCGCTGCCGGCGACGGCCGCCCCTCCTGCTCCTTTCCTCGCCGACGGCAGGCCCATCCGCGACTTGATACCGCGCCTGCACCTGGACAACATCGAGGAGCCCGCGGCGAAACAGATGCTCCTCGAGCGCATGGTCCGCATCCCCCTCCCCGTGCCGGGCTTTTTTGGCGGCGCCCTGGTCGACACGGCTGTCGTCCCGCCGCCGCCGCAGCCGCCGGCGGCGCGGACGACGCGAGCGCCCGCGCCTCCTGCGCCCTCCTCCCCCCCCTCCCCCTCCTCCCTCCCGCCCGTCGTCTGCCTCCACGGCTTCGACAGCTCCTCTCTCGAGTTCCGCCGGCTCCACCCGCTCCTGGCGTCCGAGCCGCACGGCCTCGAGCCCTGGGCCATCGACCTCGTCGGGTGGGGGTTCACCGACGCGGCGCCCTTCTCGCGCGACCGCGCCGCCGCCTTGCCGCCCGCCGCCAAGCGCGCCCACCTGCTCGCCTTCTGGCGCGAGCGGCTGGATGGGCGGCCGATGCTCTTGGTGGGCGCCAGCCTCGGCGGCGCCGTTGCCATGGATTTTGCGGTCGAGCACCCCGAGGCGGTCGCCGGCCTCGCGCTGATCGACCCGCAGGCCTTTGTGGACGGCCTCGGCCCGCCGCCGCCGCGCTCGCTGGCCGAGGCCGGCGTCTGGCTGCTGCGGTCGGTGCCGCTGCGGCAGGCGGCGAATCGGATGGCTTACTTTGATAAAGATCGATTTGCCACCGCCGATGCAATGCGCTGCGGCCGCCTGCACACGCACCTCCCGGGGTGGTCGGACGCCAACGTGGCCTGGATGGGCGGCGGCGGGTACGTGCTGCCGGCCGAGCGCGTCGAGGCGGTCGCGCGGCCGACCCTCTTGATGTGGGGCCGGGAGGACGGCATTTTGAGCCCCGCGCTGGCGCCGAGGCTAGAGGCGACGCTCTCGGGCGCGGGCGTGCTGGAGGGCGGCGCGACGGCGTGGCTCGAGCGGTGCGGGCACTGCGGGCATCTCGAGCAGCCGGAGGCCGTGGCGGCGGCGATCGGGGCGTTCGCGCGGCGGCTGGCGGCGGCGGGCGACCAGGCGTGACGATTGGGGAGGGGCGGGTGGGTGTTTCTCCCTCGTGTGAAAAATTGGACTCTCGGCCGTTCGCCGTCTCTCTCTCTGTGTTCCTCCGCCGCCCGCCGCCCGCCGCCGCCGCCCGCCGCCGCCGCCGCCGCCCGCCGCCGCCGCCCAAAAGCTCCTGCGCTCTCACTCGCAACCCGCATCCAGCTTCACTCACCCATTCGTTCGGTTTGCTCCTTCGTCCCTCCTACTCCACCACCGCTCGGTCGCCAGAGGTACGCGAGATCGAGAGACGACAACCTTTTGGCGGCCCCCCCCTCGTTTTTTGGCTCGCCCGCTCTTCGATCGATCGATCGATCGCGCGCCTTTCGAGGGCGCGCGCGACTTTCGCTGACTTGGAAGCTCGAGTGGCCTGCTCCCTGGCGTCCGTGGTCCAACGGCAGTGGCGGTCGCGCGTTTGGACGACGGCAGAGAGAGAGAGGGAGGCGCAGCGAGAGAGCGGAAAAAACGCAGAGCTACTGCTTTTGCCCGCTGATCGCCGCGGCCCTCCTCCTTTTCCGTCTCTTCTCCTGAGCGCCGCCCTGGGCCGGCTCGCGTCCGCATTCAGCCGAGGGCCGAGTCGGTCGCTCGACCGCACGAACCAAGAGCACACGGGGAGCCCTCTCGCCTTGGATCCGAGAGTGCCTCTCTCCTCTGTGTGTGCCGCCGCCGCCGCCGCCGCCGCCGCCGCCGCCGCCGCTCACCCCTCCCCCCCCCCCCCCCCCCCCGTTCAAACGCCACAACCCACAGAACCACAAAACCAGCGCGCACCAACCAGACAGCAAGCCAGCAATCATGGCGGGCGTCATGAACAAGAAGCGCAAGACCGTGCAGGACGGCGTCTTCTACGCCGAGCTCAACGAGCTGCTGACGCGCGAGCTGGCGGAAGACGGCTACGCCGGGGTGGAGGTGCGCCCGACGCCGCTGCGCACCGAGGTGATCATCCGCGCCACGCGCACGCAGAACGTGCTGGGGGAGAAGGGGCGCCGCATCCGCGAGCTCACCAGCGCGGTGCAGAAGCGCTTCGCCTTCCCCAACGACACGGTCGAGCTGTACGCCGAAAAGGTGGCCAACCGCGGCCTCTGCGCCGTCGCGCAGGCCGAGTCGCTCCGTTACAAGCTGCTCGGAGGCCTGGCCGTCCGCCGCGCGTGCTACGGCGTCCTGCGCTTCATCATGGAGTCGGGCGCCAAGGGGTGCGAGGTCATCGTGAGCGGCAAGCTGCGCGCCGCGCGCGCCAAGGCCATGAAGTTCAAGGACGGCTACATGGTCTCCTCGGGGGACCCCGCCCGGCACTACGTCGACGCCAGCGTGCGGCACGTGCTCCTGCGCCAGGGGGTGCTCGGCATCAAGGTCAAGATCATGCGCGAGTGGGACCCGACGGGGCGGCAGGGGCCGCGCGTGCCCCTGCCGGACATCGTCACGGTGCACGAGCCCAAGGAGGAGGAGTACGCGGACGCGGGCAAGGCCAAGGAGGGGCCGGCCATCGTGGCGTGAGGCGGCGGGGGGTGAGCGGGGCGGGCGAGGGGGCGGGGCGTCGTCCTTGTTTCGCGGGCGCCGCCCTCTCTTCTTATCTCGTTTGCTGTCGTTGGCTCTGGCTCTCGGTGGGCTCGACGCCGCAGAACGGTCCGAGCAATGGTAGCACCAGAATGCAATCACGTGTCTTTCTCAATTGTCTTCCGGCGGCGGCGGCGCCATCTCTCTCTCTCTGTCGGCCGCTCAATGGCGACGAGCCCGTCGTTGCCGTCGCCGGCGGTTCAAGCGCCGTCGACCGACCAGTGCCAATGCACTTGTTGCCAACCCCTTCTCCCTCTTGCGCCCACCAATCACATCGCCCTGTGAGCATAACCATGCCGTCCGTATGAGTCGCTCCCCTCCCCGTCGCACCAGCACCTCTGTGAGGGAACGGCAGTCTCGTGATGGCGACGGGGCCGGGCGACGAGGGGGCGCTCAACGCGCCCGCTCCCGCACCGCCGGCGGCTCCGCTAGGGTCAATCCCTCCCGCCGGGCCGCCGTATGCCCCGCCATTGGGCGGAGGGGGGCCGCTCGGCGGGCAACAACACCACCAGCAGCATCCACAACACCATCCGGCGCCATTCGAAGGCTCGATATTCCCGTGTGTGCGATTGCGGGGCCTCCCGTTTGACGTGACCGAGGATGACGTCAGGGCATTCCTGGTGCGTGTGCGCCGTCACGCCCCGCGCGCGGCCGCGACATTGCGCCGATTTCCTTGTCTTTTGCACTCGGTATCTCTCCCGCACGCGCGCCGCCCCCAATCGGCCGCTCGATTGGGCCCCGGCCGATGCGCGATGGTGTCGTCGGGAGGTGACCCGCCCATCCGCCGCGCGCGCCGCCCCAATCGCGTCCCCGTGCTCGCCGCGCGTTTTTCGCAGCGCGCGGGCCAAAAAAGGCGCCCGCCGCTTGGACCGACCGCTGGTCGCGCGTTTTGGCAGCGGCCCCTTTTTGCCCGCTCTTCTCCCGCGCTCACCAAAAAGACATCAACGCCACCCCCTCCGCCCTCGAAACAAACCCAAACAGGCCGTCGAGCCCGTGGTCGACGTCCTCCTGCTCAAGCGCGCGACCGACGGCCGCTTCTCCGGCGAGGCCTACGTCGTGCTCGGCGGGGGCGCCGCCGCCGTCGGCGCCGCGCTGTCGCGCAACCGCTCCTTTCTGGGGAAGCGGTACGTCGAGGTGTTCCGCGCCAAGAAGCTCGACTACTACAAGGGGGTGGTGGCCGAGGTGCTGGACGGGACGCCCGTGGGCCCGATGCAGGGGAGCGGGGGGGCGGGGGGCGGGCACCACCAGCAGCAGCAGCAGCAGCAGCAGCAGCAGCAGCGCGGCGGGGGGGCCGGGGGGGCGGGGGCCGGCTACGGCGGCGGCGGAGGAGGCGGGCCGATGGGGCGGATGCAGCAGCAGCAGCAGCAGCAGCAGCAGGGGCCGCAGCATCTGCACCAGTACCACCACCACCATCCGCTCCACCACGGCGGCGGCGGATTCCGCGGCGGCGCCAACGGCAGCAGCGGCGACGAGCGCGGCGGCGGCGGCAACGGCCCGCCGCCGCCGCCTCGCATTCAGCAGCAGCAGCACCAGCAGCAGCAGCACCAGCACCAGCACCAGCACCAGCACCCGCTGCACCATCCCCATCACCATCCCTACCACCATCACCAGCAGCAGCACCGCGACTACGCCCCGCCCCACTACGGCGCGGGGAGGTATGCGCGGAGCGGGCGCGGCGGCGGCATTGGCGGCGGCGGCGGCGGCGGGAGCAAGGGCCGCGGCGGGCCGGCGTCGGCCGGCGGCGAGACGCGCAGCAGCGGCGAGTTTGGGGGCAGCGGCAGCGAGGGGGGCGGGGGGCAGAGCCACCCGCACCAGCAGCAGCATCACCAGCAGCACCACCACCAGGCCAACGGCGCAGGGCCGGCGTTCAGCGGCACAGCGGGCGCAGCGGGCGGGCCGGGAGGGCGAGGAGGGGGGGGAGGGGCGGCGGCCAACGGCGGAAGAGGAGGAGGAGGGGGCGCGGCCGGCAACGGCGGCGGCAACGGCGTCGGCATCCCGCCGCCGTTTGGCGTGGGCGCTTCCCCCCCGCCGCCGCCGCCGCCGCCGCCCGGTCCGGGGCACGGCATGCCCACGCTCCCGCTCGCGCCCCACCACCCGCACCCCTCGATGCTCGGGCCGCCGCCGCCGCCGCCGCCGCTGCCGCCCCCGCACGGCATGCCGCTCCCGCCGCCGCACGGCCCGCCGCCGCCGCACGGCCCGCCGCCGCACCCGAACGGCCTCGGCGCCCCCCCGCCGCCGCCGCCGCACCACCACCACCAGCACCTGCAACCGCACCCGCCGCCGCAGATGATGATGCAGCATCCGCCGATGCCGCCGCCGCTGCCGTCTGCGTACGGGCCTCCGGTGCCGCTCGCCGGCGGCGCGGCAAACGGGGCGGGGCCGGCGCGGGAAACGGGGCCGCCGCCGCCGCAGCAGCAGCAGCAGCAGCAGCCGCCGCATCCGTTGCCGCCGCCTCGCATGCCGCCACCGCCGCCGCCGCAGGGCGCCCCTCCGCCGATGCTGCCGCAGGGGCCGCCCCCGCCGGCCCCTCAGCTGCGGCCGCAGCAGGCTCCGCAGCAGCAGCAGCAGCAGCAACAACAGCAGAAGCAGCAGCACCAGCACCAGCAGCAGCAGCAGCAGCAGCAGCAGCAGCAGCAGCAGCAGCTGCAGCAGCAGCAGCAGCCGGCGGAAGCGTCGACGGCCACAGCGGCGGCGGCCGCCGCGCTGGCGCCGGCGCCCGAGGAGACCGGCGTTGTCGAAACCAGAGCGCCTGAATGAATATACGGTCGGAGAAAACGCGGCCGGCGACCCAGGACGCGAGCGCCGCCTGCTCTCGCGTAGCCGTCTAGTCGTTCGCAAACATGATCCCTCTCCGGCGTGAAGACCAAAAAACCAAACCAAGTCTCGGAAAACGTTTGTGACAAACCGGAGATCCGGCGCCCTCTCGCCCTCGCTTGCTGGGGCGCGTGCGGCTCTGGTCTGTTGAGCTTGCGGCCGGGCGGCGACCTGTCGGCGCCGCCGCCATCCGACGGCCTGTGGAACGCCGGGCAGGTGGCGGCGGTGGCCCCGTTGGGCGCCAAGGACTCGTTTCTGTGAGAGGGCGGCGGTGGCCCCCCTTGGGCGCCAAGGTCTCTTTTGTGTGAGAGGGGGCATCGGCGCGCTAAACGATCGGTCGAATTGATTGCTGTGGTTGGAGGGCGGCTTCTTTTTTGTGATGATCATGCTTTGAAGTTGCCGAACGCGTCACTCTTGGTCGTCGGTGACCGGCGCGTCTCATGTCTCGTGGATCCCATTTGCGCACGGATCACTCTTCGCCGCCGCAGCCGCCCAGCGCCGCTCCACCTCCGCCCTCGCTCTCGCTTTCCGGGTCGTCCTCGGTGTCGCCCTCGCTCTCGAACTCGCTGCTGTTCTCTCCATCGCCCTCGTCACCTTTTCCGCTGCTGCTGCTGCCGCTGTCACCGTCGCTGCTGTCACCGTCGCTGCCGCTTCCGCCGTCCGTTGCAGCCCCCAGCGCCAGCAGCTCCTGCTCGTGCGCCGCCACGCGCGCGCGCTTTGCCTCCGTCCCGCGCTCCACCTCCCACAGCTCCTCGACGTCCAGCGACAGACCGACAAAGGTCTCGTGCGCGCGCCAGCTGCTGAGCGCGGCACGCCGCGCGACCAGCTCGGCGTGCTGGCCCGCGCTCAGCGACGCCACGATCGGGAGCACGCGGGCCGCGCGGTCCGGCCGCAATGGCGCGCCGGACGCCAGCAGCTCGGCCATCGCCCAGCAGCACCGCTTCTGCACGCGCGGGTCTTCCTCTTGGTCTTCCTCCTCTGATGGTGTATCGCTCTGGTTGAGGATATCCACCAGAGAATCGACTGCGCTCTTGTCCCCGCCGGCGATCAACTGAGAGCGACGCGTTTTGGCGGAGGAGCGGCGCAGGATCTCCCGGAAGACCGGCCAGCCCTCGTCGCGCAGCCATGAGCTGCTATCGCAAGCCATGATCAGGGACGTGAATCCGTCCTTGGCGATCACGTCAACCGATGCGCCTCGGTCCAGCAGCAGGCGTGTAGTCGCCATCTCTTCCCAGTAAACCTGATCGAAAAGCGGCGTCTTGCCGTCGTAATCCCGAGCGTCAATGGCCACGCCCGCGTCCAGCAGCAGCGCCGCCGTTTCTGCGCCCTTGCAAAAGTGCAGCGCGGTGCAGCCGCGCGGGCTGCGCTCGTCCACGGGCGTGCCCGCCTCCTCGATCAGGTAGCGCGCGCGAAGCGGGTGTTGTTGAACCAGACCGCCACCATCAGCGGCGAAGAGCCGTTGCCGCTGAAGACGCCCAAGGTGCGCGCGCCCGCCGAGACGAGCAGGTCGCGCGCTGCTTTGTCCTCGTCGTCGTCGTAGCTCGTGCCGAGTCGTGCGAGCCACATGATCGGCGTGTCACCGTTAAAGTCTCGTGCATCGACTTGCGCGCCGCCCTCTTGCAGCAAGACCTCGAGGCAGCCGATCTGCGGTGCTCCGATCTTTTTGTTGTAGCCGACGACACGGTCGGAGGGAAGGCCGAGCGGCGGCGGCGCCAGGCAAAAGTGGACGGGAGTGCTGAAAGCATCGCCTGAGCTGTACCACGGACGCCACCCGACATTTTCATTGGCGTCGTGGCCGGCGCGCAGCAGCGCGCGCACGCTCTCGACCTGGCCGTACGCGACGCAGACGGCCAAGGGGGTGACCTTGCGGTTGAAGATGCCGCCGACGTCGGCGCCGGCCTCGACCAGCGCGCCGACCAGGTCGCCGCGCTTCTGGCGGTGCGCGGCCTGCAGCGGCGTCTCGGTCGCGGTGGAGCTGTGGTTGACGGCCTGCAGCGGCGTCTCGGTCGCGGTGGAGCTGTGGTTGACGGCCTGCACGCGGCGCCGGTCGTCTCCCTGCGCGCACTCCTCGATCACGCGCCGCAGCTCTGCCTCGCTGGCGCCGCTCGAGACCGCGTTGTAGACGGGCGAAACGTCGTCGGCATCGCCGCCAGGGCCGCCGGGTGCTGCTGATGTCGTCGCTGCTGCTGCCGCCATTTCCTTGCTGATCTGTTGCTTGTTTGTCTTCAGGTTTTGTACGCTGGCAGTTTAAGATGAGCAAAAGGATTTGGCAGCCGCTGGAGGCACTGGCAAGGCGAGCGGGCGGAGGGAACGAAAGGAGGGGCGACGGCGGCGGTACTCTTGCTGTTTTCTCAAGGGGGGGAGGAGGAGAGCGAACGAGCGCGGAACTTTTGCACCTCTCTTTGTGTTTGCTTTTGCGTCTCTTTTGTGTCGAGTGTTGAGCCGAGATTCTCGTCTTGGCAATGTTTGTGTGCGCCCGGCGTCGGAATGCGTTTGTCGTTGTTTGTGTTGTGGTTGTCAGTGAGAGGGCGAGTCGAGTCGGCGCACAAGAGAAAGAGAACCGGCGGCGTCGTCTATTTCTTTGCTAATCTTTGTAATCATCACCAACGAGGTCGTTGCTTGACATCGGGACACGTGTGACCACGGTTATGTGTACATATACGTGCGCTGTCTTGCGTAGCCGATGCCTAGTCAAAGGGGGTAATGCTTTGAGTTGTCGAGGCGGCGGGGAGGGGGAGTGGGGGGCGCGACAAAACGACGACGAGAAAAGGCGAGCAAAAACTGTGGGGTTCCGAGAAGAAGAAGAAAAAGCGTCCAAGAGGCGCACTGTCCGCGCCGAGTTCCAGATAAGGGGGGGTGATCCAAAAGGGAGCCGTCAAGAATGAAGATTGGATAATCGAGCGCCCGTCGGCGTCGCCGGGAGAAAAAAAAAGGAAGCGGGGCGTCGAAAAGAGGGGCGTCGAAAGCCAAACAAAATACAAGACACGGGTATTCACTGCGGCCGGGCGCCGCCTCCGCCAAACAGGCGGGTGCTGCCCGGGCCGAAGCGCATGAGCGCGCCGCCCGCGCTGCCGCCGCCGTTGACCAGCACCGACGGCGAGAAGACGGCCGAGGGCGTGGCCGCATCGTCGCCGGCGCCGAGGCCGACAAGCGGCGCGAGCGAGCAGGGGCGGGGGCCCGCGGCGGCGGCAAAGATGGAGGAGGCGCCGTCGCCAGCGACGGCGCCGCCGCCGCACCCGCCCGCGTCGTCCGCGCCCGCAAGGGCGCCGCGCGACGAGGGGGCCAGGGGCGGGGCGGGCGCGACGCGGCGGATGAGAGGCGAGCCGGCGTCTGCGGCGGCGGCGTGTGCGGCGGCCACGGCGGCGGTCCGCGGGGCGGCGGCGGCGCCCGCGGCGGCGCCCGCGGGCCGCTGCCCCGGGTTCCACGGCTGCACGTGCATGTGCCGCACGGTCGCGAGGGCCGGGTGCTGCGGCGCGTCCGGGAGAAGCGGGGGGCCGCCGAAGACGCCGAGCGGCTGCGCGGCGCGGGGCGCGCGCGACGGCAGCGGCGGCGGCGACGGGGCGCGGCCGGCGGCGGCGGCGGCGGCGGCGGCGGCGGCGGCGGGCTCGGCGGCGGCCGCGGCGCCGCCCGCTGCCGCTCCGTGCGCCATCGGCGGCACCCAGTACCGGAACTCGCGCCCGGCGTCGTCCGTGAGCACGAGCAGCATGCCGTCGTCGCCGCCCGGGGCGGACACGGGGCTCTGGCCGCCGCCGACAACGCCCTTGGCGGCCGCGCGCCGGCCGCCGCCGCCGCCCCCGCCGCGCCGCTGCTGCTGCTGCCGCTCCTGCTGCTGCTGCCGCAGGGACGAAGGGCTCGCGGCCGCCAGCGCCTCGGCGCTCGGCAGCGCGACCAGGGGACCGCCCGGGCCCAGGCGCACGATCTGGTGGGGCGCGGGGACGGGCAAGGAGGGGCTGCCGCGGGCGCCGTGCGGCGGCGGGGGGGTGGGGGCCGGCGGCGGGCGGCTCGCCGGAGCGGGCATCGTCGTCGCTGTCTCTGCAGCGGCAGCGGCGGCGGCGGCCGCACCGGCGGCGGCGCGGGGCGCGGGCGTCGTCTCGCCAGTCAGGCCCGCGGCCGCGGCGGCCAGCGCCGCGGCCTCGTCGTCGCCGAGGGGCACGCGCAGCGACATGAGGGGCGAGACGCCGGGAAGCAGGTGCGGCGGCATCAGGCCGCCGCGGGCGGTGAGCGGGCCGAGGCCGCCGCCGTGTCCGCCGCCGCCGTGCCCGCCGGGCCGCGCGCCGACGACCAGCAGCAGCGGCGACGCCAGCGCGTCCATCATCCCTCCGCCGCCGCCGCCGCTGCCGCCGTTGCCGTTGGCGCCCCCCGCCGCCGCGCCGACCGCAGAGGCCAGGAGGCTGGGCGGAGACGTGGGCGTCTGCAGGGGCGGGAAGCCGCCCCCGCCGGCGCCGTGGTGCCCGGCCGTGGCGCGGGCCGCCAGCAGGTGGGGGTCGTGGCCGCCGCCGCCGCCGGCCGCCGAGCCCGCGCCGCCGACGAGCAGGCGCGGCGGCCGGCCCGCGGCGAGCGGCGGCGCGGCCGGCGTGCGCAGCAGGAACGGCAGCTGCTGCTGCTGCATCTGCTGCATCTGCTGCTGCTGCGCGCGGTAGTACTCGGCCAACTCGTGCTGCTGCTGCTGCTGCAGCAGCAGCTGCTGCTGCTGAAGCGCGACCTGCTGCTGCTGCTGCTGCTGCTGCTGCTGCTGCTTCTTGGTGGGTTTGGGGCCGCGGCGCGCGCCCGGGCCCGAGCGCGCCGCGCCGCCGCCGCCGCCGCCCACTAAGGCGGGCGCGGGCGGAGGAGGCGACGACATCGCGCCAGCAGCGGCAGCAGCAGCAGCAGCGACGGCGGCAGCGGTGCCGGGCGTCGCCGAGCCGAGCGTGGGCGGCGCGCCCCCGCCGGCCGCCGCGTGCACCGCCGCCGCCACGGCCGCCGCGGCGCCCGCCGTGCTGGCCTTGCTGCGCAGCGCGGCCGACGCCGCCGCCAGCCCTCCGCCCGCCGCCGCCCCTCCGCCGGCCTTGACGGCGGCGGCGGCTGCCGCCGCCGCGTCGCCCGCCGCGTCGGGCGTGTTGCGGCACTCGCGGCACTTGCACGCGCCGCTGCAGCGCACGCCCATGCCAAAGCACTCGCAGTACTTCTTCAGGCAGCCGGAGCGGCGGCAGTTGCAGCCCTTGCGCGCGGCCAGCAGCCGCTGCTGCTGCTGCGCCTCGGCGGCGGCGCCGGGAGCGACAGCGCCGCCGCCGCCGGACGAGGACAAGGCGGCCGCCGTCGCCGCCGCCGCCGCCGCCGCCGTGAGCTTGCCTGTGAAGGCGGCCGGGTCTCGCGCCTTGATGGCCGCGCGCCGCGCGCTGACGCCCGCGGCGTTGTCGCGGGTGTTGCGGCAGTCGGAGCAGGCGCAGCCCGCGCAGTAGAGGCCCGCGGAGAAGCAGTCGCAGTAGAGCTTGAGGCACTGGCTCTTGCGGCAGTGGCAGGTCTTGGCGGCGGCGGCAGCCGACAGGCGCGCGGCGGCGGCGGCGGCGGCCGCGGCCGGGTCGACGGCGGGCGGCGGCTGCGGCTGCTGCTGCTGCTGCTGGGCATGCTGCTGCTGTTGCTGTTGTTGCTGCAGCTGCTGGATCTGCTGCTGCTGCATCTGCTGCTCGGCCTGCTGCTGCTGCTGTTGGCGGCCGTTGGACAGGCGCGCGCGGCGGGCGGCGGCCGTGGCAGCGGCGGTGCCCGCGCGCTTGCTGCCGGCGGCGCCGCCCGCCGGCGGGGCGGGCGCCTCGTCGTAGTCATCTGCGTCGGCGTCGGCGGCGGCGGCGGCGGCGGCGGCGGCGCCGCGGCCAGAGAGGAGCGGCGGCGCGGGGCTGTCCGGGGCGGAGGCGGCCGCGGCCGCGGCCACGGCGGCGACCGCCGACTGCCGGCGCGGCCTTTGCATCACGGGCGCAGCGACGGCGGCGGGGAGGGGGGCCGCCGCCTGGGGCGCCGGCGCGAGCGGCGGCGGCGGCGGCGGCGGCTGCTGCTGCTCCTGCGCCGAGGCGGCGGCGCCGGGCGCTTTTCCAGCGCGCGGCGGGCGGCGGCCCGAGCGGGCGGCGGTGGTGGGCGGCGGCGGCGGCGGCGGCAGCGGGGGGGTCAGGGTGGCGGGGGCGGCCGCAGCAGCAGCGGCGGCGGCCGCCGCTGTCGCCGCCGCCTCGGCGGCCGCAGCGGCCGCAGCGGAGGCGGCCGAGGAGGCCGCCTGCTCCTCGTGCAGGCGCTGCGCGAGCAGGGCGGTGCCGTCCTCGGCGAGCGCGTCGTTGCCGCCGCGCGCCACCGCGCGGCTCGCCGCGCGCGCGGAGGAGGTCGTGGGGCGGGCTGGCAGAGGGGGGAAGGGGGCGGCCGCGACGGCGGCAGCAGAGGCGGCGGCGGAGGCGGCGGCAGCCCCTTGGTTGTGCTGCTGCTGCTGTTGCTGGTGCTGCTGCTGCTGCTGGTGCTGCTGCAGCAGATCCTCGGAAACGACGCGCGGCGCCTTTGAAGGGCGGCGGCGCGCGCCGCTCCGCCGACCGGCGGGGCGCCGGCCGCTGCGCGAGGGCGTGGCGGCGGCGGCGGCGGGGCCGGCGCCGGCGTTGCCGCCCCCGTTGCTGCCGCCGTCCTCGTCGTCGGCCGAGGACGACGAGCCGCCGCCGCCGCCGTCCTCATCGCTCGCCTCCTCGCCCTTGCGCGTCGGGCGGGGGCGGCGGCGATCCGGGCGCGCAGCGCCACCGCCCGCGGCGCCGCCCACCTGAGCGCGGCCGCCGCCGGCTCCGGGCGTGCCGAGCGCCATCGGGGCGACGATGCCGGGCGAAAAGGCGCCGCCGCCGCCGCCGCCGCCAGAGGCGCCGTTGCCGTTGCCGTTGCCGGCGCCGCGCCCGTAGCCGCTGCCGGATGCCCCCCCCCCGGCCGCGCCGTCCATGGCCACCATCCCTCCGGCCAGCGCCGCGGTGGCGCCCGCCGCAGTCGGCGACAGCATGTCGACCAGGTCGCCCGCGCCGCCCAGCTTTGAAAAGTCGAGGCAGCGGCGCCGGAGCGAGCGCGTGGCCGCCGAGGCGACGGCGGCGGCGGCGGCGGCCTCGGCGGCGGCGGCGGCGGCTCCCGCCTCTCCCGGCAGGCCCGAGAGCCCTCCGCCCGCGGCCGCGGTGGCGGCGTGCATGTCCGCGACGGGGGAGGTGGCCATGAGCACGTCGTTCAGCATCAGGTGGTCCTGGTGCCGGTCCTGGTGCGCGTGCGCGTGCGGGTGCGAGTGCGGGTGCTGGCCGCCGCCGCCGCCGCCGCCGCCGCCGCCGCCGCCGCCGCCGCCGCCGCCCGACAAGGCGTCCACGGCGCCGCCCGCTTGCTGCTGCTGCTGCCGCTGAAGGTGATGCAGCCCGGCCGCCGCCTCGTCCTCGTCCTCGTCCGAATCGCCCGCGCCCGAGCGCCCGGTCGAGCGGCGCGCGGGGCGCGGGCGCGGCGGCGGGACGGTCGACAGCGGGCCAGTGCCGGCGAGGACGCGGCCCAGGGCGCCGCCGCCGCCGTCGCCGCCGCCGCCGCCGGCCCCCGGCAGCGCGGCGACGCCGGGCGGGGTCAGGTCGAGGTCGGCGGGCGGGCCGTGCAGGTCGTCGATGATGAGGGGGCCGTGAGAGCGATGGAAGCCCCCGCCGCCGCCAGCCACGGGGCCGCCCCCGACGACGAAAAAGTCGTCGGCAGCGGCGGCGGCGGCGGCGGCGGCGGCAGACGCGCCGTCGGCCGTGCCTCCGCCGCCGCCCAGGCGGCTCAGGCCGCGCACGGGCGCGCGGCGGCCGCGGGGCGACGGCGACAGGAAGGACCCGGCGTGGCGCCGGTCCAGCGGCGACGGCGCGGCCCCGGTCCCCGCGAGCATGAGCGCGGCGACGGTGGCGTCGTGGCCGCCGCCGTGGCCGCCGCCGCCGCCGCCGCCGCCCAGGGCGCCCGCGAGAAGCGAGGCGCCTCCGCCGCCGATGCCGCCCGCCGACGAGGGGATTATGCCCTGTCCGCGCGGCGTCGGCGAGGCCAGGAAGCCGCCAAAGGCCGCGGCCGCGGCCGCGGCGCCGCTGCCGTGGTGCAGCGAGCCTTTTGGCGCGGCGGCCGTGCCCCCGGCAGCGGCCGCGGCCACGGCCGCAGAGGCGGCCGCCGCGGCAGAGAGCAGCGCGCGCGCGCTCGTCGGGCTCGCCGGCCCGCCGCCGACGCCTCCTCCCGGGGCCGCGCGCGCGCCCCCGCCGCCGCTGAAGAAGGCGCGCTGCTGCTGCTGGTACGACAGGTGCTGCTGCTGCTGCTGGCGCGGCCCCACCCGCGGCGACGGCTGGAACAGGGGCGGCGGCGGCGCGGCGCCCAGGCCGTGGCCGTTGCCGCCGCCGCCGCCGCCGTGCGTGGAGTGCGGCGGCGCCTGGTGCTGGGGCGGCGAGCCGAGGCCGCCGGCGAGCGAGAGCGGGCCAAAGAGCGGCGACGCGAGCGGGGAGCCGAAGAGCTGCCCCAAGCCGGCCATGGCGGCGTTGTGGGTGGCGATGGCGGGCGGGCGGGGGGCCGCCGACGCGGGGCGGGCGGGCGGGGGCGGCTGCTGCTGCTGCGCGTCGTCGGCGACAGGGGCGGGCGGAGCGGGGCCGGCGTTGGAGGCGGGCGCGTCGGGCGGCGGCGGCGGCGCGTCGTCGCGCTGCGGCTGCGGCTGATCGCACGCCGTGCTCCTGTTTTTTTTTCGTGTGGTTTTGCGGCGAGAAAAGTGTCAGCCGTGGAACGGGAGGCGCGCGGGAATGGACGGGCACCGTGGGGGGTTGTCGTGGTGGCGAGGGGCGGAGGGTGAGATGCCAGGGCGACGGGAGTGTGTGGGGCGCGGGCGCGAGAGAAGGGAACGCGCCTTCTTTTTTTAGAGTGCGATGATCCTCCTCTTCCGCCCCAAAAGACACACAAACGCCGCAAAAGTACTCCTCCAGTACTCACAAGTCCTCATGATCGTCGTCGTGCGCGTGCGCCTTGGCCTGCTTGGGTGAAGGGGGGGGATGAGGGTGAGGATTTTGCGGCGGGACGAGGAGGAGGGAGAGGGGGAGAGAGGAGGGGCCATCAGGAAACGGTGGAAATTGCCGGGACGGCGCATGCGCGCGGGAGGCGGCCGCGGCGCCCGCAGAGGGGATCGCTGGGTACTCGGGGTCGCGAGCCTCACCGACGGTGCGCGCCGCGTCTTGACCATGGCCGTTAAGGGGACTCTGGGCGGCCGCGAAGAAGGAGGGTCTCGCCTCCCTCTTGCCTCTGTCTGTGAAACGCGCAGGTGGCGCGCGCGCCGAGGCGGGCGGGCGCGCCGAGGCCAAGAGCGTCGGCCAGGGCGCCGGTGGAAGGGCTAGTAGTCACGGTGGCGTCCTGAGGGGCGCGCGCGATCGGCGCCGATCGCGATTGGGGGGTGAAAATGCGCGCCAAACTCACGCCTAACGCGCGGTCGGTTTCTTTGGCTCGTGTCTGTCGTGTGTGGGATTTGTCTCCGAAAGAGTGGGGGTGAGCAGCAGTGCTCGGACTCCAAAAAAAGGGGGGGGTTTGGTGCGACGACGTGCTGGGGAGGGCGGCGTTTTGATGAGGGCAAGACGGAGGGGCGCCGCCCCCGCGCCCCCGCCGCCCCACGAGGGCGCCCCGCCGAGCCCGCCGCGCCCCGTAGCGTAGCGCGCTCCCGACCAGCTGTGACGCATCCATCCATCTTCCACGGGTAACCCACACCACACCAGACGCGCTCAGACTGTACTCAGCCGACAGGCATCACAAATCCATCCCGCATCGACCCCCAGCTATCGGACGCGGCGCGCGCGCGGCGACACACGTCTCCGAGAAAGACGACTGTGCGGCCCCCTCTCTTCCGCGCCGCTCTGTCACCCGAGACAAGAGCCACTCTCTCTCCCAGCCAATACATGCGCACATTGCTCGCGATGCTGGTCCGCCGTCACCCCACCTCCGCCGCTGGCCCGTCGCCCATGGCCGCTGCGGCGGCAGCCCTCCCGGCGCCATTTGCCGCCGCCGCGCCCGCCGCCTTGGCCTCCTCGCTCGGCGCGCGCGGCCGCCCCCTGCTGCCGCTGGCGCCGACCTCGCAGCAGCAGCAGCGGCCGCTGCTGCCGCTGCTGCAGGCGCGCGCCTACGCGCCCCCCGAGAGCCGCGCGTCCGGCGGAGGACGAGGAGGAGGGTACCGCGACCGCGACGGCGACCGCGACGACGGCGGGGACCGCGCTTGGGGGACCGGCCGCGACCGCGACCGCGACCGCGACCGCGACCGCGACGGCGAGAGCGGCGACAGCGGCGACAGCGGCGGCGGCGGCGGCGGCGGCGGCGGCGGCCGCGACGATGAGGGCGGCGGCGACGCCTCGTTCGGCCGCGGCCCCCGCCGTCGCGGCGGCGAGCGCGGGGGCGGCGGCGGCGGCTACGGCGGCGAGCGCGGCGGCTACGGCAGCAGCGCCCGCCACGGCGGCGAGCGCCGCACGAGCGCGTTCGGCGGCGAGCGCCGCGGCGGCTACGGCGGCGGCGGCGGCGGCGGCGGCGGCGGCGATCGGTACGGCGACCGGTCCGGCGGCGGCGGCGGCGGCTATGGCGGCGGCGGCGGCCGGGGCGGCGAGGACGAGGGGTACCCCGCGCGCCCCTCGCGCGCGTCCGTGCGCGAGTCCCGCCTGCAGGGGACCGCCTTATACGGCGCGGCGCCCGTGCTGGCCGCCCTGCGGGCGGGCAGGCGCCGCGCGCACGCGCTCTACGTGCAGGAGGGGCCGGGCGACCGCGAGGCGCTCGAGCTCGCCGCGCTGGTCGCGCGGCGGCGCGCGCGGCGGCGGCGCGCGGCGCGCGCGTCGCGCCCGGCGGGCGGCGACGGCGACGACGGCGGCGGCGCGACGGCGGGCGACCCCTTGGCGGACGACGAGGACGACGCCGCCGTCGCCGCCGCCGTGTCCGCCGTGCGCCGGAGCCGCGCGCCGCGCCCGGGCACGCCGGGCGCCAAGGCCGGCGACGCCGGCACGGGCGCCGCGCTCGCCGAGGCCGTGGCGCTGGCGGCCGGCAGGGGGGCGCGGGTCGAGGTCCTGAGCCGCGTGGAGGTGTCGGCCTTGACCGAGGGGCGGCCCAGCCAGGGCCTGCTGCTGGACTGCGAGCCGCTAGAGTGGGCGCCGCTGGACGCGCTGCCGGACCCGGCGGAGCTGCTGGCGCTGCGCGACGCGGCGGAGGGCCGCGCCGCCGCCGCCGCCGCCGCTGTTGCAGGGGCGGCCTCCGGCGCGGAGCGGCCCCCGGCGCCGGCCGGCCCGCCCCCCCGCCGCCGCCGCGTCGTCTGGCTCGCGCTGGACGAGGTCGTCGACCCGCAGAACCTCGGCGCCGTCGTGCGGTCCGCCCACTGCCTGGGCGCCGCCGCCGTGCTCGCGTGCGGCCGCAACTGCGCGCCGCTGAGCGCCGCCGCCTCGAAGGCCAGCGCCGGCGCGCTCGAGGCCGCGCCGCTCTTCTCGTGCCGCAGCCTGCCGCGGACGCTCGAGGACGCGGCGGAGCGCGGGTGGCACGTCCTCGGCGCGAGCGCCGAGGGGGTGCCCGTGGGCGAGTGGGTGCTCCAGCAGCGCCGGGCGGTGGTAGCGGCGGCGCGGGCGGCCAGGGCGGTGGCGGTGGCGGAACCTGGAGCGTCGAGCGAGGAGACGGGCGGAGAAGAGGCGGGGGCGGCGGCGGCGGCCGCCTCGCCGAAGCGCCGCCGCCCGACGGCCAAGGCCGCCGCCGCTGCCGCCGCCGCCGCCGCCGCCAAGGAGGAGGAGGAGGCCGCCGCGCTCGCGCTGCTGGACGACGACACGCCCGTGGTCCTCGTCGTCGGCAGCGAGGGCAGCGGCCTGCGCACCAACGTCCGGCGCGCGTGCACGGCCCTTGTCATGGTCGACATGGCCCCCGCGCCGGCGGCCGTGGTGGCGGCGCGGCGGCGCGCGGCGCTGGCGGCGGCGGCGGCCGCCGGCGGCGGCAGCGGCGGCGCCCGTGGCGGCGCCGACGGCGGGGACGAGGCCCGCCGCCCGCAGGCGGCAGCGCCCGCGGCGACGCCCGTCGAGGTGGCCGCCGCCGCCGCGCAGAGCGACGGGGGCTGGGCCGCGCGGGCCGCGGCAGAGGCGTACGGGCCCGCGCTTCTTGGGGGCGGCGAGGACGGAGAGGACGGGGGCGCGCTCGGTGCGGTCGGCGGCGCCGTCGCCGCCGCCTACGCGGCAGAGGTCGACTCGCTCAACGTGAGCGTCGCGACGGGCGTGCTGCTGCACGCGCTGCTGTTCCCGTCGGCGCCGTAGGGATTGGGTCGTGATTTGGATCGTGGTGGTGGTGGTGGTGGGGCCGCGTAGGTCCTCTTGGACGTGTCGTTTTCGATTTTTGATCTTTTGCTCGGCCTGTCGCCGCCGCCGCCGTTGCGAGAACTTCAACGAACGCTGGCTCTTGCAACTCTCTCTGTCTTTAACACACGTGCGCGGTGATGCAAATGCGCAAGTTGCGCAAGGGCGGCAGCCAAAAGACGCGCGCGGCTTGTATTTTTGAGCCACCCGCGCCCCGACGATCCAAAAAAATTGAGCGAAACCGAAAGCGCCGTTCCTCTTGGCGGCGGGTCAAAAAAACCGCGGGTCAAACAAACCGCGTCCGGCCGATCAACAACAACCAGAAATGCGCCAACTGATATCGTGTCACCCTAACCTTTTCTCATCTGGCGCCTCGACAAAACACCCAAAGCAAGCCCTCTCCTTTTTCTTTCGGAGGCCAACCAACCACCGGCCGTTCAACCGCCGGCCGTTTGACCGCCGGCCGTTCAACCGCCGGCCGTTCAACCGCCGGCCGTTCGACCGCCACCCGCCTTTTTCTTTCGGAGGCCAACCAACCACCGGCCGTTCAACCACCGGCCGTTCAACCACCGGCCGTTCAACCACCGGCCGTTCGACCGCCACCCGCCTTTTTCTTTCACGCCATGCACTGCCCGCCGTTGACGTGGATGGTGCTGCCCGTCATGAACGACCCGTCCCGCGACGCCAGCAGCACGTAGGCGGGCGCGATCTCGCTCGGCTGGGCGGGCCGGCCCATCGGCCCCTTCTTGACCCACGTCTTGATCTCCTCCTCGCCAAAGGTCGCCGGAATCAGCGGCGTCCACACGGGGCCCGGCGCGACGGCGTTGACGCGGATGCCGTCGCCGACCAGGCGCTTGGCCAGGGACTTCATGAGAGTCACTTCAAAGCCCTTGGTCGCGCTGTAGTCCAGCAAAGAGGGGTTGCCGGCAAAGGCCGTGACCGAGGACGTGAAGATGATGCTGCCGCCGCCGCCGCCGCCGCCGCCGCCGCCGCCGCCGTGCTTGAACGCGCCCGCCTTCACCGCCTCTTGCGCCGCGTAAAAGTAGCCGAGGGCGTTGGTCTTGAGGACGCGCTCGAGGCTCGCCGGGTCGACGTTGGGCCAGTCGTTGTCGCGCTGGTGTTGCTCGGCCGCGTTGGCCACGAGCACGTCGAGGCGCCCGAACGCCGCGATCGTCTTGCCGACGGCGTCGGCCACGGCGGCCGGCTCGCCCGCGTCGCCCTTGAACACGAGGCAGCGGCGGCCCTCGGCCTTGACCATCGCCTCGGTCTCCATGGCGTCCTGGTCCTCGGCGTCGTTGCCGCCGCCGCCGCCGCCGCTCCCGCCGAGGTAGAGGAAGGCCACGTCGGCGCCCTCGCGCGCAAAGTGGACGGCGACGCTCCGGCCGATGCCGCTGTCCCCGCCCGTGATCAGGCACGCGAGGCCGTCCATCTTCCCCGAGCCCTTGTAGTCCTCGTGGATGACGACGGGCTTGGTCTTCATGAGGGCCTCGACGCCGGGCTGCTCGGCCTGGTGCTCGGCTTTGGGCGACGCGGCGGCGCCCGAGGCGCGCTCGGGCTTGCCCGTGACGGCAGCCGCCGGCATGCCCGAGTCGGGCTTGGTCTCCCCGGCGGCGGCCTTGGCCGGGGACTGCTTGGCGGCGGCGGCGGTGTCGGCCATCTTGTCGCTCGGTTTTGATTAGGGGGCAAGCGGAGATGACAGACAGAGGGAGGAAGAGCGCACGAAAGTGGAAAACGCAGCAAAAAAACGGCGGCGCTGACGACACTTTTTTGCGTTTGGCAAATGGGATCAAACTTGCTTGCTCTCTGAGAGAGAGGGAATGTGTGCTTGGGAGAGTTTGCGAGTGTCGGGTGGATGTGGTTGTGTTTGCGGTGTGAGAGGGGCGTTCCTGGCGCGCGCGCGTCCAAAGAGACAAATAGGATCGAGCAACGACGGCTGCTTTTCCGCTCCGCGCGTTGCTCGCTCCGAGAGCGGCGCGTCCGCGGCCCCGCGCGCCGACCCACCCCGGCCTCCTCATATCTCGCCGCCCGCACGCCAGCGCACGCGTCCACACTCCCGAAAGCAACTACTCTCACCTCGCCAACCTCCTCGGCAAACCGCGACACAAGCAAACAAACGACGAACGACGAACGACGAACGACAGCGCGGACGATCCAAGCAGAAGCTCTCTTGCCGAACACGCGCAGAACAAGAAACCTCTCGCCCGCCCCCCTGTCTCTGCCCCCCCCGCCAACTGCGGCCGTACTGCGCGCGCGCGACCCCGCGCTCGCTCGCGCGCCCCCTCGTGCTCTGCCCTGCAGGCGCGACCCGAAGGAACAACAAAAGGCTCCTCCGAGGAGGGGAGGAAAAACAGCTCTGCGCATTTTTCAAACCTCTCTTCCGCCGTCCACCCATCATCGTCAACAGAGAGAGACCAAGCCCCAGCAACCATGGCCGCCGCCAACGCAGCCCTCGAGCAGGCCGTCATGCAGGTGGCCGCGCGCATAGAGGCGCGGCTCGACGACCAGCTGCACCGGCTCGAGCACATGCAGGACGACGACCTGGAGCGCCTGCGCGGCGCGCGGCTGGCCGACCTGAAGAAGCGGCGCGACAAGGTGGCCGAGTGGGCGCTCCGCGGGCACGGCGAGGTCCAGGACGTGCACGACGAGCGCGACTTTTTCAAGGCGATCAAGGGCGAGGAGCGGGCGGTGTGCCATTTTTACCGCAACGGGGCGATGCCGTGCAGGGTGCGTTTTCGTGTCTGTGTCTCGGGTCGTCCTCTTGCGTTGATCGCGCGCGGCGCCGCCAGGGCCTCCTCCCCTCCGGCTGCCGGCTCCCTTCGCTCCTCCTCCTCCTCCCTCCCCGTCTCACCCGTCCCCCCTCCCACCTCCTCCCAGCAAACCAAACACAACCAAACACAATCACCAAACCAACGAACACGAAAACGAAAAAACGACAAAACGACAACAAAAACGACCAATCGAACAGGTCATGGACAAGCACCTGGCGACGCTCGCGCGCCGCCACCTGCCGACCAAGTTCCTCCGCGTCGACGCCGAAAAGGCGCCCTTCCTGGTCGAGCGGCTGCGCGTGTGGATGCTGCCCACGGTCGCGCTCGTGCGCCACGAGAAGGTGGTCGACTACGTGGTCGGGTTCGACGACCTGGGCGGCAAGGACGACTTCAAGACCGAGGCGCTCGAGGAGAGGATGGCGCGGGTTGGCGCGCTCGACCTCGACGCCGCCGGCGGGCCGCCGCCGCCGCGCGCGGCGCCCGGCGGCGGGGGCGAGGGCGGGGGCTGCGGCGGCGGCGGCGGGCGGGCGGTGCGGTCGGGCTTTGGCGCGGCGGCGGGCCCGGACGACGAGGACTCGGACTTTGACTGATAAGCGTCTTGGTTGGGTGGGGCGGGGGCGGCAGGTCGGGGCAAAAGGGGGGTCCGGGCGAGCGAGCGAGCGAGCGCTCCTCTCCCGCGCGATGCGCCATCGCGCGACACGCGACGACGATCAAGCCACAAAAACAAACGACGACGGCGAAAACCCTTTCTCCAGCGATAGCACGGCGGCTGAACGATTTCCTTCAGCAGACCTTTGCAAGACACATGCGTTCTCGACTCACACACACACACTCGTCCGCGCCCGCACCATAAACCCACGTGATTCGATCGCTTCAGAGCGTGTGCTGACGCGCTAAAGAATCAAAAGGAAGAACCCTTTTTCGGTTTTCGTTCGTCACCGCGCGGCCTCCTCTTCCTCGCCACAGCGCGCCGAGGCCGCCCCATCATCGCCACCGCGAGGCCCAGGATGGTGCCCCTTCGCCGCGGGCCGACGCTGGCGGGGGCGGCGCTGCTGCTCCTCCTGCTGGCGCTGGCCCGGGGCGTCGCCCCGGCTGGCGGCGCCGCCGCCGGCGCCGACGCCGTCGCGCCTCCCTCCTCCCCCTCGCTCGCCCAGGCCGTCGCCGCCCTGTGCAGCGCCGACCCCACGGGCGGCACGCGCGCGGCCGTGCTGCGCGCGCTCGGGGGCGTCCCGGGGGAACCCGCCGCCCCCGACGGCGGCCGCCCGTCCCGCTCCCTGCTCGCGGCAGAGGCGGGCGAGGGGATGCCGGCGGCGGCGGGCGCGGCCGCGGCCGCGCCCTCGGCCTCGCCGCCCTGGCGCCCGCCAAAGTACCCGCTCGGCACCCGCGTCTTGTCCGAGTTTTTGGGAACCATGTTTACCATCTTTGTCGGCGAGTCGGCCCTCGCCAACGAGCTCCTGCCGTCCACCAAGGGGCACGGCATGGGATGGTTCGCCACCGTGTGGACCTTTGGCCTCTCCTTTTACATCTTTCTGCAGGCATTTGGCGGCGTGTCGGCCAAGCTGAACCCGGCGATGTGCCTCGCGCAGTGGATCGCCGGGATTATCACGGGCGTCGACTTTTTGTGCCTGTCCTTGGGCGAGGTCGCGGGCGCCTTCTGCGGCGCCTGCCTGGTCTGGGTCATGTACATGCCGCACTTCAAGAGCCTGCCGGAGCCGCCGTCGCTGGCGCCCGAGGACGAGCTGCTCCGGCGGCGGGACGTCATGCAGCCCAACGCGCTGCAGATGGCCTCTTACAACACGCGCCCCGAGCGGGCGGTCGGGTGGGGGCGGGGGGCGGCGGCGGCGGAGCAGCAGAGGCAGAAGCAGCAGCAGCAGCAGCAGGCGCAGCCGCAGAGGCTGGCGGCCGTGGGGGAGGAGGGGAGCTCGGCGCGCGGCGGGGGGGTCGAGGCGGAGGGGGTTGCGGCGGCGGCGGCGGGCGCCGCGAGCCCGCGCACGCCGTCGGCGCGCTCGCCGCTGGCGGCGGGGCGCGGCGGCCTCTCGCCGGCGGACGGCGGCGCCGCCGTCGCGCCCTCGACGCCGGGCGCCGGCATGCGCGGGGCCGCCACGACCGCCATCATCGGCGCCTTCGATAACTTTGTCTACTACCTCAAGCCCGGCGTGCACATGCCGCGCCTCGACGGCCTCGGCGGCGAGTCGGCCCTGCTGGGCGGCGGCGGCGGCGGCGGCGGCGGCGGCGGCGCCGACGCAGACCCCTGGCGCGACGAGGAGGCGGTGGCCGAGCGGGCGGCGGCGGGGCGCCCGTCGTCGCCCTCCGGGCCCGTCGTGGCCGTCGGCGCGCACGAGATGGCCGAGCGCTACTACCAGCACGAGGACCAAATGGGGCGGCGGCGGGCGCTCGAGCCGGGGGGATTTTCGTTGCGGGTGCGGTCGGCGTCGGACGGGGGGTCGCCGGAGGTCGCCGACGCCGTCGGCGCCAAATGGGGCGGCGGCGGCGCTGCCTCTCCCTCCGCCCGTGGCGGCGGCGCTGGCGGCGGCGGCGCGGCCTCTCCCTCCGCCCGTGGCGGCGGCCGCGGAGGGACGCTGCCCCTGCCGCCGCTGCCGCGCCCCAAGGACCTCAGCCGCCGCACGGTGCAGGTGGCCGACCTGCAGCGGCACCTGGCCGACCTGCACGTGGCCGAGGTGCGGCGGCGCGTGGCCCTCGCGCGCGGAGGCACCATCCCCGCGCGCCCGCCGCTGCCGCAGCCGCTGCCGCTGCCGTCGGCCGTCGCGCCGGTCGCCACGGACGATAGAAACGACGGCGGCAACGGCAACGGCACCTACAGCAACAGCAACAACAACATCAGCGGCGACGACAGCGGCGCCGAGGCCAGGACCACCGGCTTCAGCCTGCTACCCCGCCTCGCCGGCCACCTGCGCCACCACGCATCGTCCGCGGGCAGGGCGGGCGCGGACACCACGGCGAGCGAGGGCGGCGGCGGCGGCGGCGGCCCAGGCGACGACGACGGCAAGCACGGCGGCGACAGCAGCGGCGGCGGCGCTGGCGCCCGCCGCCCCCACCGCCCCCACCACCCCCACCTCCCCGCCCGGCTCGCCCACCTGCACGCCCCCCACGTCGTGCTGCTGCCCGGCCCCACGCCCAACCTCCCGCCCCTGGACCCGGAGCGCGAGGCCTACGCCCGCGACTGCGAGGCCGCCTGGCTCCTGATGACGGCCGAGGAGCAGCGCGCGCACACGCTCTACGCCGCCGCGCTCGAGGCCGACCGCAACGCCAAGCTGTCGATCTTCGCCACCCGCCCGGCCATCATGAGCCCCGGGTGGAACCTGATCGCCGAGGCCATCGGGACGTTCATGCTCGTGTTGTGCGCGCTGCTCATCGAGCTGGTGCCCGAGGTCTTCTTGCCGCCAGAGGCCAGGCCCATGTACGTGCGCGGCATGCAGGCGTTTTTGATCGGCATTACCGTCGTGGTCTTGATCAGCGCGCTGGGCGGGCCGACCGCCTACGCCGCCAACCCCGCGCGCGACTTTGGCCCGCGCCTGGCGCACTTTTTGCTCCCCGTTTCGAACAAGGGCGTGTCGGAGTGGGCGGCCTATGCGTGGGTTCCCGTGCTGGGCCCCTTTATGGGGGGCGCGGCGGCGGGCGCCGCCTACCACGCCATCCGGGCGATGTTTGTGCGCTACCAGGTGTGACGAAGAAAGGGGGGACGCGAGGGTGAGGGGGGTCGCGGAGAAGAAGAAAGACGCTCGAGCGCTCTCGTCGTTTTCGACGCCGCCAAGACAGATTGTCCGGCGTCCTTTTTTCTTTTCTTTTCAAAAGATGGGTTGATTTCGATGACTAAACTAAAACAGCGACAGCAGCAGCAGCAGCAACAGCCGACTCCTCAAGGCACGTTTGGCCGCCGCTCAAAGGTCGCGCATTGCTCGGTCGCCGTCGCCGCCGCAGTCGTCTCGCTGACCTCCACCCGGTCGACGCGCGACGCCGGCGACCCCTCGGCCTCAAGCCACCGCCGGAATGCGCGCCGCGCGTCCGCGCTCCCGCCCGTCGCGACGCCGACGACCGTCCCTCGGGCCGAGTTGGCCACCCAGCCCTGCAGGCCCAGCTCGCGCGCCTTCTCCACCGTGTGCTTGCGAAAGTAGACGCCTTGGACGTTGCCGTGGACCTCGAACTGCATTTTTGGGTTTTTGGGTTTAGGGTGAGGAGGGTGGCCGTGCCTCTCTTCTCGTCCTCCTCCTCCTCCTCCCTCTCTCTGTGTTTTATCCCCCCTTTCATCCGACAACCAGCAACCCACAAATCGTTCGTTCGTTCAACACAAGCAATCACATAGCCACCCAATCGACCCTCGCAGTACGCTCCCAAATCAAAGCAAACCCAAACCGACCCTTTCGGGCGACCGAAGAAAACACCGAGACGAGCGTTCCCCCCCCATCCATCAACGCAAACGCGCGCGCCCCGATAGCCGGCAGCATGGAGCGCGGCGGCGGCGGCAGCGGCCCCTCGCCCGCGTCCACGTCCTCGCGTCCGCGCCTGCAGGTCCTGGCGCAGCAGGTGCTGGCGATGCAGGAAACGGCGGCCACCACGTCTGCTGTCGGAGACGATTCGGTTCGCCCGGCCCCGGGCGGCGGCAAGGGCACGCTCACCATCGTGGACAACCGCACGGGCAAGAAGTACACGGTGAGGATGGATGAGCGGCGAGAGCAATCCGGAGGCGGCGTCCCCGAAGCGAATCGAGACAAAGTGGGTGGTTCACCGGCGCGTCGTCGCCGCGCCGTCGGGCGCGCGCCTCGTCGCCTCGTCGCCCGAAACGACAACTGACGCGCGCGCCGACGCGCTCCCCCAAAAACCAAAACGCAGGTGGAGATCTCCGAGGGCGGCACCATCCCCGCCTCGGCCCTGAAGAAGATCACGGCGGGCGGCGACGGCGTCGGCCTGCGCTGCTACGACAACGGGTGAGTGGTTCGTTCGTTTTTGGGTCGCGGCCTCGTTGCGGCCGGCGGGCGAACGGCAGCGCGCGCGCGCGACCGTCCCCTCCCCCGCCTGCCCGCCTGCGCGCCGAACCCTTCCTCAAAACCGGCGGCCCTGGACACCAACTCACCTCCCACCTCCCACAACCACAACCACAACAACATCACAACAAACATCAAACAAAAACCAAACAAACATCAAACAAAAACAAACACAATCGCAGCTACACCAACACGACCGCCGTCGTCTCGCGCATCAGCTACATCGACGGCGACCGCGGCGTGCTGCGGTACCGGGGGTATCCGATCGAGGAGCTGGTGGCCGGGGGCGCGTCCTTCCTCGAGGTGGCCTACCTGGTGCTGTACGGGGACCTGCCGGCGAGGTGAGGAGGAGGAGCAGGATGGGAGGAGGAGGAGGGGCGGGTGGACCGCAGGTCGATGCGAAGAGAAACGGCAGCGCTCCCGGGCGCCAATACGGCACAGAACTCACCAGGACACAACGCAACCAACCCGCGTCCCATCCGCCCCCTTGCCCACACAACAACAACAACTAAAAACAACAAACTACACCGACCAACAACAACAACAACCAGCTCGCGCCTGGCCTCGTTCGCCGACAGCGTGTCGCGCCACTCTGCGCTCCCTCTCTGCGTGGGCCAGAGCATCGCGGCGCTGCCGTACGACGCGCACCCGATGGCCTGCCTGCTGGTGGGACTGACGGCGCTGAGCGGGTGCCACCCAGAGCAGAACCCGGCGCTGGCGGGGCAGGTGAGAGTGGGAGAGAGAGAGAGAGCGCGGGAAAAGAATTGAGAGACGACAAAGGCGTCTTTTGCGCCTGCGCGCGCTCCCCCGAATCATCGCTCGAGCTCAAACTTGACGGCCCCCCCCCCCCCCCCCCCACCCCCCCC
>Ga0209390_10002666_pt1 | contig 30595 bp, 6 predicted proteins | sample BON01_FD_187212 | JGI IMG/M metagenome (GOLD analysis project Ga0209390, IMG submission 187212) | Freshwater microbial communities from Lake Bonney liftoff mats and glacier meltwater in Antarctica - BON-01 (SPAdes) (version 2) | ecosystem: Environmental > Aquatic > Freshwater > Ice > Glacier...
GAGAGAGAGAGAGAGAGAGAGAGAGAGAGAGAGAGAGAGAGAGAGAGAGAGAGAGAGCGCGAGAGAGCGTGTTCAGTATATGTGCGTATGTGTGGACGCATGTTCTTACATCATGAAAATTCTTCGCAACAGATATGAGGCAAGCAGTATAAAGAGTTTTCAGAAAAATCACCCGTCAGCTTGTTGCCGGCAAAAGACTTGGTATGCATCGCGTATGTCTCCATCACCTGCTCAAAATATTATCGTGAAGTTATTTGCATTGATCAAGTGATGAACATCTTGGATTGAAACTTCAGGAAACTTAAATGCGTTCTCACCGTCTGGGTCAATGTATGTCATGCTGTCGAGGTTTACAGAAAATGCAACTTTGACTGCCCTGCACCATAGTGCTGGCGTTGAAGCAGTTGCACCGTCATTGGTGTAAGAGAAGGCATTCGGTAGAGATCCGGAAAGACTATTAATAATCACCTGGGCAGGTACTGGATGAACAAAAGAAAAAGGGTTAGTGAGCTTGAAGGCACACACGGCGTCGTATTCAAAATGCACGAAACATGGGCTACTCTCTGATAACGGATTGGATCATCAATGTCTAATCCAATCAGATCTGATCCTAATATGTCGCATTTGATGATGCTAACTCTTACCAGAGTGAGCATTACACTGAGTGCAAGAGGCAGTGCCATTGGAAAACAGCGAGTTCGGTGAGGTCGTGCAGATAATGCGGGTGCTGGAAACAAAAACGGTAGAAGTACACGGCAACGAATGCACCGAGGCTGCAGTCTCCGAAGCAAGTCCTTGACCAAAGTTTAAGCCGTAGATTGTAATGCTGCTGCTACCAGCCGCGGCGCCATATTTTGGCGTAACGTGAGTGATCGTCGGGGCCGAGTAGCTGAATGCACACGTAGGCTTACCACAAACAGCGTACGTGCCTAACTGCCCAGCAATATTGACCGTGACAGGTAAATTTTTGCCCGTGCCTGGCGGTATGGTCAGAAGGGAAACAATGTGGGAAGTGTAGGCAGTTTGCGCTGATGTGCTCCCGACGGTGCCACTTTGCACGGCAGATGACGTTCCAAAGTTGTAGCCCAGAATCGTAATGGTGTTGCCACCATCTGTGTTGGAGGTAGAGTATATGAGTGCTGTGATGCTCGGCGGGTCGTACGAAAACGCAGCTACAAGATTGGAAGACTGCCCAGCAATGGCCACAGAGGTTTGAATGCCCTTGCCCTCGCCATTGGGAACAGTGGCACGAATTGCATTATCAGATAACCACGTGACGGGAGGACAGTCTGTGTTGCCAACTCGCGCCGTTGCCTGGCTCACAGGATCAGAGGTGCCAAAGTTGAATCCGTGCAAGGTGATTGGACCAGATGTCGCTCCTGTCGTGGGTGTGCGAGCCGGCGTGATAGCCGTAAGGATAGGAGCGTTATAAGAGTAGCCTGCCAGCAGAGTTACAACTTGCTGTGCAACATTCAGTGAAAACCTTCGGTTTTTGCCAATGTTGGCAGGCACACCACAAAGTAAAGAAGAATCAGATGTCCACGAAATTGGAGAACACGAATACGCTTCTACTTTCCCGAGAATTGTCGAATCGTAAATGCCAAAATGGGACCCAGAGACTGTGGTCGTCGTGCCTCCGGAAGGTGGTCCATTGGCACGGTAAAGGGTGTTGACTATGGGGGCATAGTAAGAGAATATTGCGGCTGTAGATCCCGAAATTATATCAACTTGCACTAGAACATCCAGCAAGGCACCGAGGCCAGGTTCAACGGTACAACCCAGCGAAGAGAATGAAATGAAAGAGAGGGTGGAGCACAGCGTGTCTCCAATTTTTGCCGATCGGCCAGCAGACGCCTCTCCGAAGTTTCTGCCCAGAATAATGACTGCGGTGCTCGTATTAGTTTCTGCAACATTTGGTGACATGGCAGTGATGACAGGAATATCATAGGAGAAGAGCTTGTCACCATTTGACACTTGCGACGAGACCGTGACTCGCACAGGAAGTGCGATACCGTAGCCCCCACTACTCTCACACTCGACAGCCACATGATCCGTGGCAGCAACGACAGAAGAGCAGGCTGTGTTGCCAATAGATGCTAAGACGAGGCCAATTTCAGAGCTCGTACCAAAATTCTTGCCTCGGATTGTCACAAAGTTTCCACCAATCGTTGGTCCATTGCCTGGATCAACGTGCGTTATTACAGGAGGATCGTAGGTGAATTGGAGATTTCCAAATGAAGGATCGCCATCAAAAGTGCCTGAAATGGCATGCCCTACGCCAACGCCAGCAGGAGCCACTAGAATAATAGAAGTGTCGCTGATCAGCGTGACACTTGAAGAAATAGTACTTCCAATACTTACAGTAGCTGGCGAGACAAGATTTTTACCCCTGATTGTGATAATATTGGATCCTGAAGTAGGTGCATTGCCAGGCGAGATGGCGGTGAGAGTCGGAACGTCATAACTGAAGCCCCCAACGAGGGATCCCTTGCTGATTTGAAAGCCGGGAATTGCCACGAAGACGTCATGTGGGAATCCCTTGCCAGCGGGGGTCACCGTTGACATGGCCGTGTCGGAGGTCCATATATTGCTGGTGCAGAGGGGGCCCGTGACGAGCCCAATACTGACGTATGGTGCGGTGTCTACTGGCCCAAAGTTGCTGCCGTAAACCTGCAACAAATTCCCACCAAGGACTGCTCCGTTTCGCGGTGTTATTGAAGTTACAACAGGTGGGTCGTAGTAAAAAGGGACGACCAGATCAGATTGCTGACCAGCAACCTGCACTTCCAAAACCTGTGTGCCACCGCCAACGGGTGTTCCACACACCACTGATGAATCAGAAACAAACGTGGCGTGGCTGCATTGTCGTCCACCCACACTTGCCGAGATGTTATAGATGTCCTCTGTCCCAAAATTGACTCCTGTTATCGTGGCATTTGTACGTCCGGAAGTCTGTCCACCAGTTGGGTTACTGGATACCAAACGCGGTGCAGAGTAAGAGAACAGATTGGCCCGGCTCCCATACTGGGCATCTGACCCGACAGAAATACTGTGCCCTCTACCTGCACCTGCGGGCACGATGCATTCTATTTGGGAGTCGGCGGACCACTGCGCTGTTTGACACAGCGTTATTCCAACCTGCCCGCTTGTCTGGTAATCCGTGATGCCGAAGTTGCTGCCAAATATAGTCAAGGTGCCTCCACCAGCTGTGGGAGAAAAAAGAGGGGTCAATGCCACGACGATTGGCGCTGCATACGAGAATGCTGCTTGTGAGGTGGCAATCTGAGTATCTATATTTACTGTTAGATTGAAACCCTGTCCTGCACCTCGCTTTGTGACGCAGTACAGTATATTGTGTGGATCTACTCCAGCACTGATGTTTGCGCATTCTCCGGGAAAGCCATTAGCATCATGATATGAAATAATTACTGGACCGCCACTTGGCGGCAATCCCGGGCCAAAGTTGTTTCCAATAACAGAAAGGGTATCTCCACCCAGCGTGCCACCAAAGTTTGGAAAAACGAGTGTGATATTTGGAGCGTCGAAATTGAATACCATTGGCTGTATCGAAGTTCCTGATTGCTCTGCCACAGTAATTTCCAAGCTCTTGTTTACTCCAGCCCCAACACCTAGCACCATAACAAGTTCCGTAAAAGAAGGCGTGCCAACTACGATGCCTTCGTAATTATCTACAATGGTTCCGCTCGCATGACCCGACAGTATTCTTGCAGTCTGCAATTGATAGCGTCCATCTCCCAGGTTCAGCCCTTGTACAGTTACAGTGATTCCGCCTTTGGTTGGAGAATTGCGCGGATAAATATGTGTCAACACTGGCAAATCATACGAAAATGCAGCAGTCATAAGGCCAACCTGTTCCGCAACCGTCAAAAATGGCGAGAGGCTCTTGCCTACTCCTGCAGGAGCCAGAATCATAATGGTAGAATCAGAGTGGTAGCCAGACATATTGGCTGCACTTCCGTTGATCGACGCGTGTACAGTGAAATTCGACAGGGTAAAGTCGGAAGTTCCGAATCCGCTTCCAAAAATAGAGATAATTTTTCCACCGGAAGTGGCATCATTCGAAGGAGAGATGGCAGAGATTGACGGAGAATCATATGAAAGCAGATTTCGACCAATGCCCGACAATCCCGATGAAAGTACCTCTAGTGTTGGATTCTTGCCAACGCCCGCAGGAATTTTACAATGCAAAGAGGAATCTGAAAAATACACGGTTGCTAAGCAGGAAGTGCCTCCCACTCTGATCTCCTGCCCAGTGGCGGCATTGCCAAACTCTCCGCCAACCATGGTGAGTGTAGTGCCTCCAGTCGTCGGAGAATTGGCCGGAAAGATGGTGTTGACTGACGGGAGATTGAAGGTAAATAGCCCTGAAAGAGTCCCAACTTGTTGGCCTACCGTAATAACCAAGTCCCGCAGTTTGCCTGATCCGCCAGGTGTTTTGCAAAACACTGCTCCCTCGATCTGCCATTGTGAGGCAGAACACGCAGTCCCACCAAGCCGTAACCTTTGGCTGTAGTCAAAGGCACCGAAACTTCTACCGCGAAGTGTTACCATACCCCCGCCTGCCGACGGTGCATTCACGATCGTGGACGTTGAGGCTGTTGGTGCAGAGTAGGAAAAGGCCAAACTCAAGGTACCTGAGGCTCTCTTCTGGCTGTGCATCGTTAAAGTTGTCTGGAGCAAGAAAGATACTCCTGGCGAAACTTTGCAGATCAGTGATGATGAGCTTGCCCACGTCGTTGCTTGACAGGCTGTGCCCCCCATCCTTGCGGCAGAAGTTTGCTCGTTGTGTAAAAAGTTGATCCCTAGCAGTGTCACTGAGCCCGAGCCAGATGTCATGATATTAGCTTGTGTGAGCAAACTCGACAGAGGTGAATCGAACGTGAAGATGGACGAAACGCTACCAGATTTACGTCCTGCAGTCAAGACTCCAAAGGTAGACCCGTATCCCGGAGCAGCACGAGCTATAATGGCAGTAAATGAGGTCCATTGTGTAAAGGGGCTCGCCGTACTTCCTGTCCGCAATGAGCTTGATGCAGCATAGACCCCAAAGTTGATTCCCGTGACAGAAACTAGATCTTGAGGCGCTGGGCTGAGATTACGAGTAGATTCTTGAAGGCTTGGCAGGGTAAAAACAATGGTTGGTGCATTGTACGACAAACTCTCTGATTGTGTTGCTCCTTGTACGCCCACCGTCACAAGCGTCCGTAATGACGCAATGAGTCCAGAAGACGGTTTGCAGAGCAAAGACGAATCTGAAATCCACAAGCTCAACTCACAATGCGTGTATCCAAGACGGAGTCCGTGCGTGAAATCAGTTTTTACAAAGCCATTACCTTGTACTGACATAATCTGCCCAGATTGTACAGCAATGTTTGATCCATGACTCCAGTCGTTGACGATCGCACGATCATATGTGAGCACCTCTGTAATGCTACCAGGTGAGCTTCCAGTAGTAATCAGGACTTGCCGTGATGTTGCAACACCTGCAGAATGCAGTCCAAATATGCACGTGTCCGAAAACCACTGCGACGATTCCGTCGCAGTTGAATGCAAACGAACCTGGCTGGAAATGTCGAGAAGCCAGAGATGGTTGGCAGTAACCGATATCATTCTAGAAGTCCCCACTGGTGCATTCACAACCTCAAGCCCAGAGATAACAACATCATCGAAGGAGATGGAATCCGTCATGGTCCCCAAAGCACGACCGGCTGTGACGATGATTTGTAGCGAGCCTTTGAATCCCGCAGGAGTGTTAGTATTCACACTAGTGGAAGAAAGCCACTCGGTTTGATGTGCAGCGGTCTGGCCCTGTCGAGAAGTCACAGAAGTCTGGATGCTGCCAAGGGAATCCCCAAGAAATACGATGCTGATGGCGCCGGCAGGCAGTGCATTCAAGGCTGTTGTACCCACAGCTATTGCTTTGCCAGAATGAATCACAGGCGCATCAAACGTCAATGCATCACGACTCGTCGCTCGCAATGTTACTAGCGTCAAAATTACGGCTCGATCGCTTCCAAATCCATTACTCAATTTTATAGTAAGGGCAGAATCTGACACCCAATCAGTAGACTCGCAGGCCGTCCCTCCAGCGCGAGATGCAAGCGACCAGTCTGCGATGCCAACCTCGACACCCAACACAAAGCTCAGTCCAGACCCAAATCGTTCTCCTGAAATGGTAATGGAAGATTGGCCCCCATCATATGAGTTGGTGTTGTGCACAGATGTAATGTTGGGCAGCGCATACTGAAGGGTTTTAGTAATGCTCCCTGCTCGAAGTGCCACTGTGATTACCACTCCGGAGTCCGAAGGCGCTGAAAGGCCCAGCGAGTTTGCAGCAATCCTGCACGCAACAGATGAGTCTGACGCCCACTGCGAGGCTTGGCAGGGAATCCCGCCTAATCGTACTTGAGATGACGTGTCCACTTGAGCAAATGAGGCGCCAAAAAGTGTCAGACTGTTGCAGCTGGTGCAGCCTGTAATTTGTCCAACAGAACTCACAGCAGCAGCATCATATGTAACTGCTATCAAGACTGAATGCCTCGTTGAGCCAACAGAAATGACAATATCCTTCTGCTGGGTGTTTCCAGCAGACATTTTGGACAATACTGAAGAATCTGACAACCAGTTTGTGGCCTCGCAAGCTGTCAACCCTACCCGGAAAGACACAGTCGAATCTACAGTGCCGACTTCGATGCCATAGAGGAAGCTCAATCCAGATCCGAAGCGCGAGCCAGATATTGTCGCAGACGACTTACCAGTAGTGGGCATATTACTGGTGAGTATCGACGTCAAATTTGGCTGTGTGTACGCGAGAGATTTGGTTACACTGCCTGCTTGTCCTTGCACTGTAACCACAGCGCCAGTGTCCGAACCTACCGAGAGCCCAAGCGAATTTCCAGGTATGCGACATGCAATGGTAGAATCAGAAATCCAGAAAGTGGCCTGGCAGGGCAAGCCTCCCAGTCTCGCTTGCACAGTAGAGTCAACTCCCTTGAAAGAAGAGCCCAAAAGAGTGATGCTACTGCAGCTGGTGCAATTAGTAAACTGGCTCACAGAACTTAAGTGTGGAGCATTATACGAGTATACCTGGGTGCGCAAACCTACATTTCCAACAGTCACCGCAAATGTGCCATCTGCAATATTCGAATACGCCGGACTTGGCGAGCTTGCCAGTATACTCGAGTCTGAGTACCATTGTGTCTGCTCTGAAGAGGTGCCGCTGATTCGTGAGGCAGGAGAGTACGAAACCCACGAAAAGCTGCGGCCTGTCATCATGAAGAGCGGGGTAGATGTGCTCGGCAGGTTGCTCACACTCAATTCAGCTGCAGACGTTTCATTGAACACGGTCGCTCCTATGACGACCGGGGCATCAAACGAAAAGGCATTTGAAAGAATACCAACCGAATCTGAGTAATTGCCGTTGCTGCATACTGTTACATGAATGCTATGCGAAATTTGTGCGCCGCTAGGTGCTCCAGCAAATATGCTGGAATCTGAAGTCCAGAGTGTGTTCATTGCCGTGGTGCCACCGATTCGAACGCCAGAGGACGCAGCGCTAGATGCAAAGTTATTGCCCATTACCGAAATCACCACTACATTCGATGCTCCATTTGATGACGTCGAAAGAGAGGATACTGTTGGAGAGTCGTATGAGAAACTAGAAAACATCGTGTAATTTGCACCGCCAACAATTGCAATCACGTCATGATCGACGCAACTGCCAGCGCTCAATCTGCAAGTTATGACAGAATCCGAAATCCAAGCTGATGCTTGGCACGCTGTTCCCTGAATGAAGGCTAGCGGAGAGGAATCCGTGACTTTAAGATTTTGACCAATGACCAGCACGGAGATGTCCCCTGTTGTAGGACCGTTGCGCGGATGCACAGCAGAGAGGGACAATTCATCGAATGTGAACGATTTGGAGTGTGTAGAATATCTTTCGTAAGTGGTGACTGTTACGCTTCTTTGATTGCTTTCACCAGGAGGGCTACTGCACAATACAGCCGTGGAGGATAACCAGATCGAGAACTCGCAGCCAGTGCCTCCAAGCCGTGTTTCAGGAGAATGGTCCGATCCTGCAAAGTGCTGCCCGAGAATCGTCACTGCAAACCCTCCCGATGATCCGCCATTTGGAGGAAAAACATCACCCACGCTCACACTGTCATATGACCACACGTGTGTGAGCGCATTATATTGATAACAGATAAGGCATTGGCTGAATCCCAATCCATCGAGCGCATGGGCCCCTACCGACACATGGACAGAGACGCCGTCTACCGAACCTGGTGCCGGCACGCCAGACAAAGAAGTATCTGAGGTCCAAATCGTGACTTCGGTAGCCGTGCCGAAGATAACTCGCTGCGAATAGTCTGCTAAGCCAAAAGACAGACCACTTACTGTAACATGTGCACCGGCAAGATATGCAGCGTTGTGGGTTGAAACTTCAGAAACAGCGGCGGAATCAAACGTGAAATATGGGTGGGTGATAAATCTTTGTACGCCCAACGACGCAACTAATGTCAGCAGACTAGCTACACCGGACGGTTGCTTGACAAGCAGACTTGTATCGGATATCCACATTGAATTTTCACCTGCCGTGAACGCAACTCTTGCCTCCGGCGAAAAATCCGAGCTGCCAAGTTCCAGCCCCGTAAGCATGCTGAGACCTGACCCAAACCTTGATCCGAATATAGTGAGAGAGAAAGCACCGGCGGTTGCAGCATTTGTGACACCGAGTGAAGACACATAGGGAGCGTTGTAAGTAATCATTTTTGTTAACGACCCTGGCCGTTCCATAATTGTGATGACAGCACCATTGGATTTCCAGAGTCCTCCGGGATCAGAGGCAAAACGACAATCGAGCATTGTATCAGACATCCATTTGGTAGCCTCACAAGAAAGGCCGCCCAATCTGGCTTGTGCAGACGCAGAGCAAGTTGCCAAGTCACGTCCATACATACTCACGATTTTGCACGTGGTGCAGCCAGAACCCATACCAACCGAGCTTACAACAGGGTGGTTATAGCTAAACAGATCTGTGGCAGAGCTTTTCATAAATCCAAAAGTGACCACGGACCCACGAAAGGCGTGAATACCAGATGGAGTTTTTGTCAAGAGAGCAGAATCTGAAACCCATTGCGTCTCAAGACACGATGTATGTCCCGTTCGTGAAGCAGCAGACGGGTTTGAAGTTGTAAAATCTTTTCCTTTCAGGGACACGTCAAGGATGACCGAACCTGCCTTTGCACCGTTCGTCCGCTCTGTTTTATAAATCGAATGAACGTCGTATGTAAACACAGCAGTCTGAGAACTAACGTCAAAATTTGCATGAACTGTGATAGCCACATCCTTGTCAATGCGAATCCCAGTTGGAGTCCTGCACTCGACAACAGTGTTTGACAGCCAACTTGTAGCCTCGCACATCGTCAGACCCATTCTTGCATGCAACGTATAGTCAGAGATACCCCAATTCAACCCGAATATTTGAATTGACGAACGACCTGTTGATGGGCCATTAACCCAGGAAGCGTTTGCAGGCGAGTCGGTCCTTAAAATACCAGACACAACCCCAGTGTTATACGAGTAGGCGCTAGAAAGCGTGCCTGTTCTTCGTTCTACTGTAGCCACTATTGATCTTCCTCCCAAAGACTGGGCCACGTCGCCCCATGGAGGTGTCAATCCAAGTGAGGAGTCAGACAGCCACTCGGTAACTTCACATCCCTGATCCTGTTCGGACCCTTTTGAGATTCTAGCAGCTAAAGAGTACGAGGCTTTACCCAGATTAGAACCGAAAGTAGTAAGGATGAGGGAAGCCAGTATCGGTGCATTGCCCTGAGAAGTGCTCAGTTGAAGGAGGTCATATGACAAGACCGCCGATGCAGTTGCAAGGCGTTGATTGACAGTGATTACCATCGAATAGCTTTGGTCGATTCCATGGTGAAATCGTGCCGTCACAGCTGTCTCTGATGTCCACAAAGTTTGTTCGCTTGCCGTTCCTCCGATGTTGCTGTCGGGAGTTGATGAAAATAACCCAAACGCATGTCCTGTCACATCAACTGCGACTATCCCCGTTCCTGGAGAATTTGCGCGTGCAATTGAGGAGATGAGATGGCTATCAAATGTGATAGTAGAGGACAAGGTACCCTGCTGAGCTGCCACAGTCACGACCACTTGCTGGCTGACGGCGAATCCTTTGTGATTACTGCAACGCGCTACAACTGATGAGTATGAAATCCACACGGTGCTTTCACAGCCAGTGTGGCCCAGCCGAGATCGTAAAGAGTAGTCCAAAATGGAAAATTCTTGGCCAAATATGACCACCTGCTCCAATCCTGTAGACAGGCTGTTGGTTTGGACGACAGACAAAACAATGGGAGCCAAGTATGAGAATCTGTTTACAAACGGCTGATCATATCCAAGAATAGTAAGTCGCACCTCGAGATCTCCCCCCGCACCGGGAGCCACCATGCCCATGACGGTTGTATCTGAGACATAATACGTGTGCATAGACGATGTGTCGCCGAATTGTGCGTCAGCGGAATGATTTTTGAGGTCGAAGTTTGCTCCAACTATTGTGAGGCTGAAACCACCGGTAGTAGACCCGTGATTCGGGACGAGTGAGTCAGTCTTGGGCGAGTCGTAGCAGAAGGCAAAAATCGGCCAGCAGTAACTGCTGTTGCAGGTCGAACATTTGCGGCTCGCGCAATCGTCAAATGATGCTGATGTGCACAGTATACTCGAGTTGTCTGCACACATCAAGTACTCTGGTGGCTGGGGTAAATGAGAAACACATGATTTACCTGCGGCTAGGCAGGCTCCGTAGCCATTTGCGTTGCAGTCGTCATCGATGAAACACGGTAAGCCGCTTCGTGTTCCGTTGACGCACATGGAGCATCGTGATGCTACATCAGTTACTTGATCCGTGACAGTAGCGGATATGGCGTGAAGAGCGCCTGTGCCACGCGGGGTTGTACACACTAACGAGGACTGCGACAAAAAGTTGACGCTATAACAGTTGCTGTCGCCGACGCGAATTCGAGGGGAGTAGTCTGCCGTTCCAAATCCAGAGCCAGAAAGCGTGATCTCCATGTATCCCAGAATGGGGCCATTCAAAGGAAATATTGTGTCCAGAATGGGTCGATCGTACGTGAGAGTGTTTGAGACTGTGCCAATACTGGCTGCATACACCGAGACGGCTGTGCGAAGTTGTGTGCGGACGCCTGCAGCTATCCTACAATAGACGCCGGACTCTGAGGTCCATATCGACTCTTCAGCTGCAGTGTGGCCCATTCTAAGAGTCGAAGATACAGCCCATCTTGAAAACGCACTGCCCATGACGGTGAGCGATATCGATCCCGTAACGGGCACATTCATGCTCATCCCTGAGGCTGAGGCTCCTGCGTAACTGAAAATGGAGGTGAGCGTTCCTGATGTTCGGCCTGATGTAATTGTGGTGCCATGTGTAAATCCTAATCCTCTTCCAATGTTACATGTAACAGACGTGAATGAAATCCAAGAGCTGGCCTCTCCTGCAGAGTCTGAGATACGGACGGAATGTGATGTAACAATAGGGGCAAGCGCACCAGAAATATGTGCAACCGTGATTGGAATGCTGATGTTGCTCAGTACGAACCCCGTGATTGAGGGCGCATCATAACACATGAGCTCCGAAATCGTGGCTACCCGTTGTCCAAGAGTGAGTACAAGACTCAACGAACCCTGTTTGCCAGCTGCAATTTTACAAATTAGCGAGCTTTGCGAGACCCACGTTGTAGCTTCAGTGAATGTCGAGCCGAAGTGCATTGCTGGCGACAATGCAGTTAACACAGCTGATGTGGAGGAGAGAAACTCAGCTCCCACCCGTGCCTGGTTGGAAATCATGACCACATTTGTTCCGTTTGATACTGCTAACATTCTGAGCACAGAAAGATCGTAGGAAATACTTGCACTGCGGGTGTCGAGCAGAAGCATACCGGCCGTGACTGCAACTGCTGCACTACCACCCCGCCCAACGTGTGAAACCTTGCACAAAATTCTTGAGTCGCTGAGCCAGGATGTCGACTCACATGCTGTCACATCCCAACGGGCTTGTAATGTTGCCTGTATGCCTCCAACCACTATTCCACTGCCAAGGACGGTCAAGCTTACATTTCCAGAAGGGGGAATGTTTGCAGTATGTAGATTGGAAATTGTGCCCTGGTCATAAGTCAAGACTTGAGACAGTGTGCCAACACGCGCCCCTGAAGTCATGACAACTGATACAGTACCTTGACTACTTGCGTATGCCACTCGGCAAAGTATGGATGAAAAACTTTGCCAACTGCTCCACTCGCAGTCTGTGTCGCCAGGTCTGATAGATAAGGTGTTGAATGCACGCGTTTCAAATCCAAACCCGCTTAACGTCAGAGTTGCATGTGCATGCTGAACAGGGATGTTGGTAACCCAGAACGACGAGATCTCGGGGGCATTGTAACTCAACGTTTCAGTGACGGTTCCAAGAATGCCTCTTCCCACAAATACTGTGAGGGCTAGTCGCATTGTGTCCTGGTGCCCTATCCTTGCTACCTTGCAAACCACCCACGTATAGTTTCCTCCCCACTCTGTAGACTCGCAGGCTGAGTCTCCTACTCGAGCGTTCACGGTAACATGCACACTTCCTAAACTTGTTCCGAGCATCGTCAATTTGATGCCTGAGATGGCAGCCACGTTCCCAAAGTTGCTCATCGATATGGAAGCCCCGTCGTGTGATAGAGCTTGTGAAGTTGTTCCAAGCTGCATCCCCGCTGTGATGTGTACTTTCACACTTGCGTGGCTGCCCTGCGCTGACTGGCAATTCAGAGCTGAGGTGCTGTTCCAAACAGTGGACTCGCATGCAGTGTAGCTTGCCTTGGCGCTGAAGGAGACCTCGATGGACTCAAACCCGGATCCGCTCAGGATGAGAGGTGAAGACAGCATAGCCGGGACATTTGGCAGCTTCAACGAAGAAATCCGAGGATCATCAAAAGACATTGATTCTGACAAGGTGCCAATAATCATCCCAGCTGTGACAATTGTTCTCATGGTAGCGCCGTGCCCGATGTTTGCAATCTTGCAAAACACAGACACAGAACCGTTGCCCCAAGCTGTGGATTCACATTGAGTCGAACCAGACTGTACTTGGATAGTATCATGGCGGTCTCCAAGATAGCGTAAGGGCAAGACCCAATAACCAGTACCCTGTACTGTCACAGTCACATTGCCAACAGCAGGAAAGTTGGCAGATCCTAGCCCAGCGATGCTAGGAATTCCGAGCCATGCTGGCGTCGGTCCATCAAACGAGAGAAGCTGAGAAACAGAGCTAAGTTTAGCCCCAGCAGTCACAACAACCAACGACGTTCTCCCACCCCCATATGCAACTTTGCATTGAATATTAGATGAGTTTGTCCATTCAGTGGCCTCACACGACGTTGCACCCGTCTGAGAGCGATGAGTCATTTCAGTCGAATTCAATCCTGATCCCTCAAAACCCGAGCCGATCAAGGTTATTGTAGTCGATTGTAACATCGCTGGAACATTAGCGTACACCGGCCCCAAATGTTGTCTTGTACTTTGAATCATGTACGTAGCACGTTGATCATAGCTCATGATATCCGTCACAGTGCCAGGAATGCAATCAGATGAGTGTACAGTGAGGGCCGCCCTCATGGTGTTGCTGTGACCAGTTTGTGCGACCTTGCATACCACCCACGCATAGTTTCCCCCCCACTCTGTAGACTCACATGCCGAACCTCCTGTGCGTGCTTTGATGGTAGAATGTACACTCCCTAAACTTGTTCCGAGCAATGCAACTCTGATATTCGCAACAGCTGGTATATTCGAAAAATTACCAAGCGTTGCAACAGCCGGCCCATCGTGAGATAGAGCTCGTGAAGTCGTTCCAAGCTGCATCCCCGCTGTGATGTGTACTTTCACACTTGCGTGGCTGCCCTGCGCTGACTGGCAATTCAGGGCTGAGGTGCTGTTCCAAACAGTGGACTCGCATGCAGTGTAGCTTGCCTTGGCGCTGAAGGAGACCTCGCTGGACTCGAACCCGGATCCGCTCAGGATGAGAGGTGAAGACAGCATAGCTGGGACATTTGGCAGCTTCAACGAAGAAATTGTGGGTCTATCGAAGGATAGGCTATTCGAAAGTGAACCCACGCGACCACCAGCTGTGACGATAGTTCTCATGGTAGCACCGTGCCCAACATGTGCAACTTTGCACACGATCCACGAGAAATTTCCTCCCCATTCTGTTGACTGGCAAGTGCTTGGTCCAGAGCGAACCGACGCAGTGGAGTGTCTGTGACCAAGACTATTTCCAAGCACCGTAACCAGGACCCCATATGCTATTGGTATATTTGAAGACATTCTCTGGGATATAGAACTCGCCTCAAATGACAAACTTTCTGAAAGTGAGCCCACTCGTAACCCAGCAGTCACTATTACCTGCGTACTACTTTTGGAACCGGCAAACACTTGGCATCTGATGTTTGAAGAGCTGATCCATATGCTTTCGGCCGATGCCGTTTGACTAAGACGTGTCTGCACAGAATATAACTTTATTTCTCCTCGAAAATCCCAGCCTTTCAAAGTCAACGTACTCGTCCTATAATTCGGCAGATTTTGTGGGCTCAACACTGAGATGACTGGCAATTCGATTGAAACTGATTCTGTCATTGTCCCTACTCCCAATCCGGCTGTTAGCACGAGCATGCGCGAGGCCATTGACCCGTGAGCTACTCTGCAGAAGATGGCAGTGTAATTCCATGAATTCAACGCTGCAGCCTCTGCCACCCACGATGCGATTTGGCACGAAGTTGGCCCAACGCCTGCCTTGATGCTGTGCTGAGTGGCCCCAAACCAGCTCCCACCAATGATTATGAAAAGAGAACCTAAAATACCCTGATTCACGCTTGATTGGGCTGAGATAGAAATCGTATTGTAGCTGAAGAATCGCGTGTGGGAACCTGCCAAAATTCCACTGGTTAATGTTGCGGTACCACTGCTTTTGAATCCACTTGCCAAGGAACAGACGACAGTACTATCGCTGTCCCAGTTTGAAGCCTCTGCTGAGGAATGAATAAGCCGCACTTTCAGGGTAGATTGCGAATTGCCGTAAAAAGCACCCGTGATACTGATCGAAATTGCACTGGTTGTTGGAACATTCTGTGGACGCAAATTTGACACCAAAACAACCTCATATGAAATGCCCTCCGATAGTGAGCCGCTCCTGACACCCGTCGTTATCACTGTGGACCAAGTCACACCAAATCCAGCTGCCGATTTGCACACGATAGCAGTGTCGGCAAGCCACTCTGTAGCCTCTGCATCTGTAGATGCACCAACACGTGATTTAGAAGTAGCTGAAAATAGCGAAAAACTCGCTCCTAGAATTGTCATTGATATTTTGCCAGTTGTTTGTAGATTGAGGACGTTGGAACCTTGTATTCGGTCGTAGGAATAGATTTCCGACGAAGAACCAGCACAGCTGTGCCCGAGTGTCACACGAATGCGAAGCGAGGCTGCCACCCCTCCCGGCAGTTGGAAACGGCAGATCATGGCAGTATTTGCTAACCACGAGGTTGCTTCCGCAGCTGAGAACCCTGGAGACACAGACATGGTTGTGACGACTAAACCAACCCCCGCACCCCAAACTGTAATGAGATTGGTGCCATGGGTGCCTGCATTAGCATATCTCGCCTTGGAGGCAAAGGGTGCTAGGTATGAGATTGATTCTGATTGTGTTCCGGTAAGGATCCCAGTAGTTATAGAGATCTGCTGGCTTGTGCCAATTCCTTGAGCTCGAAGGCAATTTACTGAAGTCTGCGAACTCCATTGGGTGATCTCGCATTGTGTGAATTGAATTTGAATTGCTACCGAGTGAGCAAATCCGTCACCGGTAACCGTGAGCATATGGGAAGACATTACTGCACGGGTGTTGTAAGTGTGTGAAGAAACGACGGGAAGCTGAAAAGAAAACACTTCGGTGACAATTCCTCTCAGACGCCCGATTGTGATAGCTGCCGGTAATGTAAAAAATCCTCCGGCAACCTGATTGACAAGCATGCTAGAATCTGACTCCCAAATGCTGGTTTCGCAACTTGAGTGCCCAATCGAAGATGATGCCGTCTGTGGCAGCAAGGAAAACCCTCTACCAAAAAGGACAACCAATGTCGAGCCTGTTGACGCACCGTTGCCAATTCCTATGCCCGACAAGAACTTTCCGTTGAAATAAAAGGCGTTGGTGAGACTCGAGGTTACCTTGCCCGCGGTAACTGCTAAATGATTGTTACCTATCGTCACTACCATAGACCTCAAATGCATAACAGTATTTGAAATCCACGTAGTAGCTTCGCTCGTTGAGCCGCCAATCCGAGAATTTATCGAGTATCCTACTTGTCTAAATCCTGCACCTTGAATTGTAAGTGACTGTGCTGACGCGACCTCACGATTCGGCGGGGTGCAATCAATCATAATTGGGTTGTCGTATGATATAGCAAAGGTCTGGCTACCTTGAATCCCAGCATGTGCATTAGAAGCCGTTATCATTGCTACTCGTGAGTGGAAATTCCCGCCTACCATCTTACCCTGGAGACAGGTGTCTGAAAACCACCGTGTATTTTCGCTTGCGCTACCACCTGATCGCACCCCACTCGACATCAAAGCTGTCGCAAAATTCTTGCCTGTTAGCAAGATACTTGTGCTGGCACTTGAATCCAGGTTGCTTGCAAACGATGCAGGATCGAGTGGTGAGCGATAGGACCTGAGAGAATGGGCGTCAAACGTAATAGTCTCGGTGCTGCTGCCAAAATTCCAGCCTGCAGTCACAAATATTTGACGTGAAGCGCCGAAGCTAGTGGCGCTGTTGCACAGCGCAGAGGTGTGCGACTTCCAGTAAGTGTTTTCAGCAGCAGTCGCGCCCAGGCGCACGAGCGGGCTATTCGCCACTCCATACCCATCGCCATAGATGGTGTGCTGCTGCAACCCGGTCTTGGGTGAATTACTCGACCTGCTACCCGACACAACCGGTGCATCGTAACTTAAAGCACGTGTCCCGGAAATGATACGAATGCTTGATGTTATAGCTAATGTACGAGCCTCAGAGTGACCAGACGATGGGAGCGCACTTATTTGGGAGTCTGACTCCCATTCAGTTATGGTGCAGCCTGTGAAACCAGCACGCATGCGCAGAGTAGGGTTGTTGACTGCAAAATTTGAACCTGCGATTGTGACCGAAACTGCGCCAGTAGACGGAACGTTTTTCGAAAACGAATTGACAGCATTTCCAACTTGATGAAATGATGGTGAATCATAAGAAAGACCTTGTGAGTATGAAGATGCAAATCCCATGGACCTGTTTGATAAATCCCCAACAAAAAATCTTAATACCTGCAACCCAGGCTGCGATGACACATTCATATGCATTTGCGAAGACATGATCGTTTGGCGATAGTGTAGGGCTTAGTTGTAGATTGGATACACGACGTGATGATGTACGAATACTCAGGAATACAATTGTGTATATGTATGGCATAGTTCAAGGTGTGGGTGTGGGGGCACGAGGACGCACCCTGACGTCAAAATAATGCTTGCGGTTGTAGCACGGCCGGTCGCTGAAAGAGCAAGCACACTTGTTGTCGAATGCCAAATGCTCTCTCCCGAGGCAGTTCCTCCAACTCCTGCGCGAGAATACGAAAGAACAGCAACAGTCATTTCATGACGCTACTACTATTTGCTCTCGTGCACGTGTTTATTCTTTTTGACGTCTCCAGAGTGCAACCCCACTCATAACTCTGTCTAGTCATGAAATGAAACCAGCGTGTTTTTCCACTTCTTTTGGTAGCTCTGTTTCTGTGACGTATTTATTCCTACGGCAGCACTTTTTTACGAATTGAACGTACCTGCTTTTTCAGCACCTCCAAAACGTGTGGCACTAGTGTGGTCACTACTGCCCAACCCACTGCCCAGAATTAACGCTGGCACCCGGACAATTCCTACAATGTTACAATGGGTGGAATTGTGAAGCTTTACAGTTGTCGTGCCATATGAGAGGATGGTGGTGGTGCTGCTGGTGAGCTCGCCGACGGTGATTTGCCAATGTTTACTGGCACTCATTCCATGAGGGGCAAACGCGACAACACTTGAGTCCGAGATCCAGCTTGAGGCTTCCGTTGACGTGCTGCCTACTCGTAGGCTATTGTGTACAATAATTACAGAGAGAATCAAAATGCGTTAAGAAATTAAAAAAAGAAGACTAATTGCGGATGGGTGCGAACGCACAATCACACGCGCACACACACACACAAATACATGCATGTGATAGACACCTGGAAGTCATTGCTGCCATCGACATGCCTGCACCACTCAGAGTGAGACTAATAGAACCGGTGGAGGGCTGATTAATCGTCCCACCTCCCAACGCGGATGGCAAGTCGTAAGAAAAGGGCGACGAAACTGTGCGTATAATAGGAATGTGTCAGATACGGGATAGACATTGTACTTTATCCAATTGGCTAGCAAGTTCATACCTGAATTATGCTGCACCCCTACGGTCAAAGTGACTTTGAATGAGCCGAAGGCTCCAGAAATAGGGCGCGTGTTGATTGACGTCAGGGAGCGCCAAATTGTGGCTGCTGGCGCTGAACTCCCCATTCTCGATATGACTGAGTAGCCATTGTTATCCCACCCATAGCCCAGAAGTTTGATTGTGCGTATTTTTGAAAGTGCAAACGTTGGCGGAACTAAAGCTTTTGGAGGGGCATTGGATAAGTCTGTCGTAGCAAATCTGGGTGGAAAATATGAAAAGGTTTCTGTTTGTGTGCCGACTTTCCGACTGACAGTTACCATGAGAGCATGACTGCGCTCAGTACCCGCTGGGACTTTTAGTTGGAGGGTGGAATCTGAAAACCAAACAGTGGCAAGATTTGAAGAGCCCTGCAAGCAGGATTTGAGAGTCGAGTCATGCAGCCCGAAATTAAGACCCATGAGTACAATTGTGTTGGTAATGTAGTGACAAAACTCGCAGCCAATGCAATAAGCCTCGATGTGGCCCACGTGCACCGACAGAAGATTGCAGCGCAAGGTGCCGTTATTCGCAAATTGTCCTGTGGGAGATTACATTGGGGTCTCAGAACATTCAACCGGGAGGGAGTTTCTGTTGAGTATGGCAATGATACAGAACCAGCATACTAGTCGCTTTTGACAGGGCAAGGCGTACCTTCGAGGATACCGTCACACATCGAGAGAGGCAGTGCCAAGGTTCCATTCCAATTTAGCCGATAGCATAATCGCCAGTACCCTGTTGATGAATCTTCGTAGACCCCAAGACATGGACACCTGTACGTGTGTGTATGTTTATATTGATTTGAATCAATCAGTAAAATCCTTGAATACATGTGACAGCAGACAGGATTCTAAGTTCGTGGAAGCTGTAAATGACTGAAGATTTGACTTACGAGGTGCTGCCAGGACACAGCCCCAGGTTGAGAGTTTGGTCGCAAATGTATTCCGCGATCGACTTGGACGAGTAGTAACCGCCTACATTCCACAGCACACAGATTTAAATTGTCATCAGATTACCATCTCTGTGCACCACACCATACTTTCTACGAAGGATACATGTACAAAACGGAAACATACCTGCAGTGCCTAGCTCGCACGATCCAAGATATGATTGATATGACGCACTGCCAGCAGCATCCAGGCCTGTAGGAGTAACGCTGCTAACGTAGCCAATGTCGTACGAAAACACTTCAGAGATCTGGCCTTGCAGTTGTGATTCGAGCATCCCGGTGGTAATCGTCATTTTGTGTGTTGCCTGGAGCCCTGCTGCTGCCCTGCAACGCATTGCTGTATTGCTAATCCATGTGGTCATCACGGTTCCAGTGCCTTGATTTGCCTTGTGCTCGTCAGTCATGTAGTTTGTAGTATCAGATGGTGCAATACGGGCGCGAGAGGTACGATCTTCAAATGCAAAGTTGATTCCAGAGACTGTTATTATACTCTGGTTGAAACTGGGGGGCTGGTTATAGCTGGCGTTCGGCACCAGCCCTGGCGTATCAAAAGAAAAGATGTCTGAGGTTGTGTCGATAAACATTTCAAGCGAAACAACAATCCTCTTGTCCTTTGACACTCCTGTGCTCACACGGCACTGGATTGACGACTCTGACAGCCAAATCGTGTTTTCAGAAGCCGTGCCTCCGATTCGAGATTCGGGAGATGGGTCAAAGGTAGGCGCAATGGCAGAACCAAAGACGGTGATATTTCTTCCCCCTTCAACCATGGCGTTGGCGGGAGCGATGACACTCATGACAGGCTCGTCGTAAGTGAACCCACGAGTGAGGGTAGCACCAGGTCTCATGATTTGATTGGAAACAGTGACTAGGATACCCATGTCTAAGTCGTCTCCGTCGTTGTTACCTGAGGGCACGGTGCACTCGAGGCTGCTGTCCGAGAGCCAAGACGTAGAGGTACATGCCGTACCTCCGACACGGGAACGTGGTGTGTAATCAATTGCGCCAAAACTACCTCCAACTACTGTCAATATTGCCTCACCAGTGGCTGCCGCGTTGGCAAGTCGAATGCCTGTCACGAACGCCGCATCATACGTGAAGCGTGCAAGTCCGTTCACTTCCGACTCCATGCCTAGCAGCAGAACAGTGATATTATGGCAGCAGCCCACACCAGGTGCTGTGAACGCTGTAATACTAGAGCTCGATGCCCACTGAACTCTACCGTCGTCACTGTCAATCCCTGTGGAGCCAAGGAACACTGTGCGAGTACATACTTCTGGCTCTTTTTCTCCAAAATTTTTGCCAAAAATTTGCACCGGAGTAGTACCAATTGCAGGACCGTTCAGTGGTGTTGCATATGCCACTTTCGGGGGATCCACGAAGTACTGAAAAGGCTGCCGAAGAATATCGTTGCCGTACGAATAAACAGAGGCAGGAATGACATGATTGATCGCAAAGTCTGAATCCTGGTAAAGCCAGGAGAGTTTCCAGTCTTCACCATACTGTGCGATATTGGGATTGGGCTGTTTGCTAAATTCCATTTTCAGATCATGCACCCCAGTACGAGAAAATCGAAAATTTGAAACAAATTCGTCCTTTGACAAACTGTCCCATTGATCAAAAACAATCTTGTTGTCAACCCACAGACGCACACGTTCATCACTTCCCAGGGCAACCCCGCCCTCGTAATCAGTCTCTATTCTTGCCCGCAACTTGAACCTTAAAGCGTACAAACCAAGATCCGGCGGGGTGATAAAGCCTGCCCATCGCACAGAAAATCCTGCTTCGTCGCAGTAGGTACGGCCATCGATTGTCACTCCTTCGGGCAGCGTGCAATGGCATGCAACTCCCTGACAAAGTTGACAGGCAGAAGAGAAGTCAATAGTCTCCTGAATCATGGATGTCGATGCAGTCGAGGCGTTGAGATTAGGGCTATCGTAGTATGTAGCAGAAAGAAATGGGCCCTCCAAAAGTGAGATGAAATTCCAATTTCCGGTGCCTTGTGCAATATAGCTAGCGATATATCGCGAGTTTCGCGCCCACATGGTGGTGCCAGGGTAAGTGAAACTATCAGGAAGATTGGCGTAGTTTCTGTTGGGAGCATTGGTTAGGCGAACATACCACTCTGCTTGATCGGCAGTGATAGGATTGCTAAAAGAGTCACGGGCTGTAATAGTGAAGCTCGCATCCGCACAGATCTTGGCCAAAGTCAACCCAACAGCAAATGCTTCAGAGTTGTCGGCACAGGCGCGAGCTGGCTGGTTAATACTCGGTGTTGGAAAGCCAGTGAGAAGGTAAGATTGATATAAATTGTCGGATGGGATAATCGTGTTTGCAATCAAAGGGGCAGACCACTCGAGCTCTAGTCTGGCGGTGCCAGCATACTGTCGATACTTGAGCTCCACTGGATACCAATTGGACAGGTTGGCATTGATAAGCATACTGCCTTTGGGATGCTGCGTATTGAGCGACGTCCACGCATCGATGACCATCTTATTGTCGATCCAGAGTTTCACACGCTCGTCATCGCCACCGATCATGGTTCGAAAATTATAAAGACCACTCTGCGTTGCCATTATAAATCCTGCCCACCTTGCTCCGAAGAGGTCAAAGGTGCTTAATGGGGCAGAAGGGCTCCTGCCAAAAGCTGCATACAAGGAGACAATTGGATCGACTTGAATTTTCCTCGGAAGATGCATGTGAGGGTCGTCATAGTATGTGGACGATAGTCCCCCAGCAACAGCGAGCGTGGCAAAGACAGTATTGGCCCCTGATCTGGTCAATGACGTGTAACTGACACTGTATTCCCCGTTATTCTGGTCATCCAGCCTGCCCGTTCGGATCTCCGGGCCACAGCACGAGTATATTCGAACCACGTAAAAATCTCCACCCTCGTCTTTATAGTTGAGAAACTCATCTCGAGAGTGGATTGTAAAGGTATGATGTTGACCGGCAGTGGAAACCGTAATGTCAGTTCCCTGAGCATATGATTGTGTAGCACATGTGGCAGCTGGGCGGATTGTTACTGGCCACGGTGAACCCGGTGAGTCCAACCCCCATGCTAAGCGATCAGTTTGGATGTAGCTCCGCTGCAGGCCCTCCTGGGCGTTGGCCCACATGAGACTTATCATTTGCGGGCCTTTTCGGTGCTTGTACTCTATTTCAATCTGGTAGTACTCCTCAGGAGTCTGAAAATGAAAGCTAGCACCTATTTCAATCAGGAGAGGGATATCAAAGGCGCTTCCATCTTGAAAATCCGTGCCAAAAGTGGCCCATTGGTCTATGATAAGTCTATTATCTATCCAAAGGCGAGCCCGATCCTCTCGTGCGATCCCGAATCCAAGATACACTGAATAGACACCAGCATATTTGGGCCTGACAAAGCCATTCCAGCGCACGCTGTAATCAGTGCTTTCACTCAAAGAGAGAGCGTAGCCTCCGTCGGAAGCAGGTGGGGGCTGTGTGCCTTGCACTGTACCTGGCAATTCATTTGCACCAGCCAAGATTAAAAAGGATGAATACGCATACGGGGCAATAGATTTGACAGCAGAGGCTTCTGAAAAAGTCATATCGTCATAAAATGTCGCAGCCAATCCGCCCACATTTGCAAAGGTGGCAAACAGCATCGAAGCACCCACGCGTGTTATTGACCTGTACTGCCCGATATACGACAGCTTGTCGGGAGACAGGAGAACGTTTCCGCGAGTACTGAGAGTTACTCCTTGGTCAACGGTCCATTCTCTCCAATCATGTGAAACTTGAACGACTTGAAGATTGGACACGTCATCTTCGTCGATGGTCCGAAAATTTCTAAACTTGTCCTTTGCAAATAGCATGAATGAGTGTACAGCCCCTGCTGTGGAAACACTTAGACTACTCCCAAATTGCAGCGAGGTTACACTGCAAAAAACATCAGGCTGATTTGTGAGAGCGATTGGCAATGCTGCTCGCTGCACGCTGACGGCAAGTCTAGAGGACGGTAGGAGATTACGGTGAACGACGGCCATCTCCTGAGTCTGCCAGAATATCTTCAACCCTTGCGCCCCAGAAATGTCTTTATATTCGACCTTCAGAGGCAAAAACGTGTCGTCAGCACATCGAAAATCCATCGTCTGACTAATGACCATTGTGGACAAACTGTCCCAAGAATCAATGATGAGCTTGTTGTCTATCCATATCTTGACGCGCTCGTCGCTTTCTCGCAATTTCGCATCAAATGTGAAGGTCTGCGGGTAAGGCACTTTAAGAAACCCTCCCCATCTCCCGCTCACATGATCGTCGTCATTGAAAAGCTTGACGCTCACACTTGGATAAAAGTCGTCGACCACACACTCTATACGCGAGCAGGCAGCGCTCGAAAAGTCGATGCCTCCCGTTTGCAATGTCATTTTTGGAATGGTAAGGTCGGGATAGTCATAAAATGTCGCATGCAGGCCTCCTTCAACAAAGGTCAGCATCTGAGACGACAGCTGGTAGGTCTGCACGAGCTTGTCATGGGTCACAACCTGCTCCGAAATATAGCCACCGCACAAGCACACATAATCGTCCGAGCACACTTCAAGATTGGGGGCCGTGTTATAGTAAACAGTCGATGTAGCAGTCTCCCAAATACACCCTGCAGGCCATGGCGGCCAGTATAATACTCGCATTTCACTGATGCTCTGGTAAGAATATCCTAAGGCAGTCGCGCCTGTGACACAATCCTGCTGAAGACTGAACGTCAGTCCAACTGCCCGACAGGATGAGAGAGTCATCTTGGTGAAATTTGTCGTGCTCCACTTTAGCACCAGCCCAGCATTTCCATGTGCATGACGGTATTCAACTAACAAGCTAACATTATTTCCTGGTAAACTGTGGTGAGGTTCGGCTGAGATGTTGACAATGGGAACTATTGCCGACAAACTTGTCCATGCATCCAAAATGAGCTGGTTGTCAATCCAAATACGCACGCGGTCACTTTCATTGGCAAGAACAGGAAAGAATGTATATGTTTGCACGTAGGGCAAGGAAATGAATCCTTGCCACCTCACACCAAAAGGACTCGCTGCAGCGAGAGATACATCGGTCAGGCGCTGCCCAGAATTCACAGTAAAGTTTATGTTTATTCCACTCATATGTCCAGCAGCATTTTTCTCGACGAGCTCCTCGCCAGTACCCGAGTAATACGTCGCCTCCAGCCCCATACCTCCAATCAAGTACGCATTAATCATCTGCGTGCCTGCTCGTGTTTGCCGGTACGTCACAACGTGACTGGCCTCAGAATAGCTCAGTGCTGCTTGCAAATCCATCGTACGCTCTGAGGGCGGTGCCATTTTTACGATAAATGAGTCGTCTTCGTCTCTCCTGAGATTCCCGTACTCATCTCGACACTTTATGGCAAAGTTGGAGTACACGCCGGCTGTAGAAAGTGTCAACATGACACCAGTGACATACGAATTGATGGCACAGGTCTGCGCCGGACGCACACTAATAGACGATTGGAAGGGGCTCACCGCCAGCGGCTGCGGCGAGTGCATGAGATTTGTCGATGGTACTACTTCATCCTGAACATACATATCGCTCCTCCAGCGCAATTGCAGATATGACTCTTTTGTTCGCGTGGCATACCTGAGGTTTATCGTATACAGACGGTTGGCGAGCAGGCGAGTTGTCCGTTCGCGCTGCCCTTCAGCACTTGCAGAGAAGTCTAGAATCGTGATTCCGTTGATGTAAAGCTCGACTGCTCCGTTGGAAATGACTGAGAAGGTGTAGGTATCGTCACCCGGAACGTGAATGAATCCTTGCCATTGAACACTGAAACTAGAGGCATCGAGCTCGGGAACTGAAGCCAGTGCCGCGTCCCATTCGAAGCTAATCACAGGATCTACACGTTGCAAAACCAAGTCTGCCTCAAGTGCAACACAGCCATTCTGGTAGGCCCCTAATAATCCTCCACGCGTTGCAAGCACCATACTAAGGGAATGTGCCCCAGATAAAGTAGTATCAACAGAAAGTGAAACCTGTCCTCGAGCATCAGCAGGCTCAAGTACGGTGAGAACAGCACAGCTCTCATCTACAGTGTACTGTCCTTCTTTGAAAGCCCACGGCTGGCCAAAATCCTCCGACATTTCGCCGCTAAAAAGTGACCCTGCCACAAGTTGAGAGGATTCTGTTTGCACATTCAAAAACACATCCCGCAGAAAGATGTGGAAGGTTGCTTGCACGCCTGCGGTCATCAGTGACGGACCGGAGGAAGTGCTAACGGAGTTGCATACATGTGAAGCGCGAACAGAAACACGGCGATGCTCACCGATAGAGCGCTCTTGATATAAGGCGCTGACGGGTACCACAGTGAGATTCTCAAATGCCCGCTTCCATTGTAAATGAACCCCTTGGGACACATCCGTGTTCAGTTGTTGAACTCGTTTGTACTCGACCTTGATGTCGTAGTATTCCCCGGCTGTTTGAAAGTAAATGGTGCCACTTAACTCGTTGCCATCTGACAGGCTGCTCCACATGTCAATCAAAAGCACATTGTCGATCCACACTTTGACTCGCTCTTCAGCGTGCTGTCGCGAAGCCTGCACGGTATACGTTTCCGCATGGATTGGTCGCAGCATGCCCGCCCATCGAATGCTGTAGGATGAATTAGTTGGCAAGGAGGCCGTTGGAGGGAAGAACGGAGGAGACGAAAAATCAATTGTAGGATGGATTGTAGCCTTGATAGCAGCCGATGGCTGAAGATCTTCATCATTGTAGTACGTGGCTGAGATCCCTCCAGCTGTGACAAGACTGGTAAAGAGAGGGACAGACCTGCTTGCAACCTGTGGTGTAATGTTAAAGACATACTCCCCATGTACCATGCTGATGTTACGGAACAATGACGCATGTACAGCCGGGATACGTATTCCAGCGTTGAACGTTGGATTTACAGCTTGGTCATAAATTAATCGTGCGACAATTTCTGTTCGCCTGTGATCAAAATTACGGGAATTTCCGTAGAAGTCCCGAGCAATAAGCTCAAATTGTGCGTTCGTCCCAGCTGTTAAAATAGAATGCTGTATGTCGGCAATAGATTGCTTAAAGCTTACCTCTCCTGGGACCACGTTGATTTCTAGCGGCGAGCCATTCAGATGTACTGCAGAAGGTCTGAGGTATGTTTCAGGGATGACTTGTTGTTCGATATTTCCTCCCACTCCATTCGTAGACCATTGCAGCGAAATGCTGCTGGACTTTGCAGTGTTTTTATACTCGAGTACTACTGAATGCATAATCCATGGATTGTCAATTCGCGCCACGCCGCTCGGTTCGATGCTCCAAGTACATGTGCATGCGCCAGACCAGCATGTCGTCGTAGAATAGCATGTGACTGCAGTTTCATTACAGACACAAGTACAGATCTCAATCTGACCTTCCCGGTCCCGGCAGTTGTCTTCCAGGACAACCGGCTTAATCTTGCCCGTAAGACTCGACCACTGGTCGAGCACGATATTTGAATCAATCCACAACTTAACCCGATCGTCGGATCCGGCCAGGTTTGCAAAAAACGAATGCTCCTGTGCGATTGATGAATACAGGAATCCTGTCCACCGAGTCGAGAACTGAACACTGCCCTTTTCCCCATTTTTGATGAAAGGAACCATGGGGGATAACGTTGACCATTGGAAATCTACAATTTTGTCGACACGAGAAAATATTGCAGCATCAAAGTCTCCAAGGAAATAGGTGCCCTCAAGCCCGTCTCCAACGGTCTCTTTTACGTCCATCAAGTACATTCCGCTCGATGTGTAAGTCATAACGAGATCGATGCCATCACCATCTTTTGATGGATTCGGATCGGTAGCCGAGTAAATCTGATAACCAGTGCCTTCAGATGGCAGGTGTGTGAAAGCTTTCGAAACCGTTATCAATGGGTTAGAATTTGGAATTGAGACTATGCATGATGATATGTCGCGACTCTCTGCGCCAATTGAAATAAAAAGCCCAGTGTACTCCCCCGAATTCTGTGCAGTTGAAAGAGCGTCATCGACATCGTCATACAAGTAGAATGAGCTCGACGATAGTACAGAAACCACCGTCCCGGTGTTGCGGATTGCAGAAACATAATGAAATACTCCTTTTCCATCGAAGAGTGCTATCAATCCAGCTTTTTTTGAATACCAAGGACTACCAAATTTATCACGGAGACTAATCTTGAATGTTGCAGGAGCACCTGCAGTGACTATGGTCATGGATGAACTAATGATCCGTGATACTGAAGAATCAAATCGGGCTGCCTGTCTGACAGTAATGTTGAAAGGGCTCTGTGGAATCTGCTCAAAGGAATCAGTGCAGCGCATGTGTACTGCCAGCGACGTGTACCCTCGACTCGTTGCTTCGTACTCCACGTGGTATTCCGATCCATTCCACACGACATTGCCGGTGATTGGAAACTTGCTCATACCATGCGCTTGAAGGGTGTGCATTCCGTAATCAGTTTGCATTTCATTTCCGTAAAGATCTCGAGCAACAACTGTAAAGCGCGAGTTTCCACCGACTGTAGCGATGGATATTCCGTTGCCTCGCGCAGTGCTCGAAGCTACTCTGCAGCGCACGGGATTGAAATCAATGGGAAACGAATACACAGTGGGAGTTGAGCTCAAAGGCACAGAGGAGGCGACAGCGTATTCAGAAGCGTTGATGACATAGCGCGAATCGTTTCTGCCAGTGGTATTTGCTCGCCATTGTAACTGCAACCCGTGTCCAACGACTGTCAGATTTGAAAATTTTGTCGACAAGCCTGAGGAATATTCCACTTTGATATCGTAATATCCTCCCGTGCTTGCAAAGTTGACAGTTCCACTCATCTCGTTGCCCCCTCCAAGGCTGCTCCACATATCAATCAGCAGTACATTGTCGACCCACACCTTGACGCGCTCTTCCGCTGCCTTCTTCTGAGCAAACATGGTGTATAAGTGTGCGCGAAGAGGATGCAGCATGCCCGCCCACCGAACGCTGTATGTAGAGTTGATGGGCAGAGACGAGGCAAAGGGGCTTTGGAAGGGAGCGGCTGAAAAATCGATTGAAGGGAGATGAGCAGCCTTGACAGCCGCAGAGGGGCTGAGGTCAGTATTACTAAAGTAAGTTGCTGCAATACCAGCAGCAACAATTAACTTTACTGACAACGTTGCACTCCCTGCACGAGTCACTACAGCATGCTGTGAATATAGATTACGACTCGCGTGCGGTAACTCCTGTACAATAGTGAGCGACTCTCGCGTCACACGCCGCCCCAAAGACGCTGCAAACAGCGTGTCTTTGCGATACGAAATACACCCAACAAACTTTTCGTCACCACTCACAACACGATTGCCATATTGATCTTTCGCAAGCGCATCGATGGAAAATTCTGTGCCAACGTCGAGATTGTCCCGGGTCGGGGTTTTGAATTCGCTCATTTCAGCAGTAGCTCGCTCAGCAGCCACGTAGACAAAAAATGGACTCGCATGAATATGTGAGACAGGGTACATGAGATGACTTGATGGGATGGCAACATAATCCTCGCCGCGAAACGCCCACGACAGATTCGTTTTCCACGCGTCTTTCACATCGGTGTATTCCATTTCAATCGCATACCACGCGTCGGAATGCAGCATGATTCCGTTGTTGGAGGGCGACGGCGTTGCTGAATTGGCTGAAAGTGTGTCGACAACGATGGTGGATCCGATCCTGACTTTGCAGCCGTTTGCAGGAAAGGACTTGAAAAGATACTCCGACATCTCTGCTGGTTTCTCAGCACCCGAAAACAACGCATCCTCCACCTTCCCCTTCATCTGACTCTCGGTTTCCCACAAGAGTTGTACGCCCTTTCCATTCTTATGGGCCACATACTCAACCCGAATCTGATGATATCCATGCGCCGCCCCAAACCCCACAGTCCCACTCATCTCGTTGCCCTCCCCGAGGCTGCGCCACATGTCAATCAGAAGCACATTATCCACCCACACTTTGACACGCTCATGTAGCTCTTGCCTCTGAGCATAGATTGTGTACGTCTGTGCGCGCGGCGGGCGCAATACGCCCGCCCACCGAATACGGTACGATTCGTTCGCACATGATGGGGCGTGCACGAACCCATCAATGGAATCATCGAAACTCAAAAAGTAGTGTGGCGCCGCGGCAATGGGGTAAATTGTGTTGTTGGATGCGTTGTTGGCAGTCGCTGTGGCATCGGTGGAGTAGTATGTTGCCCATAAACCCTGTGTGTGTGTGGTTGGTCGTGTGAGTGTGTGTATGTGTATGCGTGTGTGTGTGTGTGTTTGTGTGCGCACACGTGTTTGCGTGTTTGTGTGTTTGTGTGTTTGTGTGTTTGTGTGTTTGTGTGTCTGTGTGTATGTGCCACGTGCGTGTGCGGTTAGTGTGTCTGTGTGTATGTGCCACGTGTGCGTGCGTGTGTGTGTGTGTGTGCGTGTGTGTGTGCGTGTATGTGTGCGTGTGTATATATGTGTGTATGTATGCGTATGTCCGTGTGTGCGCGTGTATGCGTGTATGTGTGCATGCGAGTATGTGTGCATGCCTGTGCGTGTGTTTGTGTTTGTGTGTGTGTGAGAGAGTGCGTGTTTGTGTGTGTGTGCATGTGTGAGTGTGTGCATGTATGTGTGTGTGTCTGCGTGCATGTTCGTGTGCATGCGCGTGCATGTGTGCGTGTGTCTCCGTGTGTGTCTGTGTCTGTGAGCACGTGCGTTGTATATGGATTTGTGCTCCGCATCTCTCGTGTGTCGAACAAAAGGAGTTGCATGTACCATTAAAATAAGGTCAACTCATAAAGTAGAGGTGTATCAGCACCCGGTGCTTAGACAAACACACTCTGTCTCTCTCTCTCTCTCTCTCTATCTCTCTCTCTCTCTCTCTCACGTCATTACATGGAACGCAAGTCCAAAAAAAGAGACTGGTTTCAACTTTTGAAACCAGTATGCATAGTAGACGAGCATTAGCACCCGGTGAGGTCTCTTTCTCCCAACACATGCACACACACATACACACACACACACACACACACACACACACACACACACACACACACA